>Ga0302325_10000093_pt1 | contig 249372 bp, 217 predicted proteins | sample Palsa_T0_2_FD_201948 | JGI IMG/M metagenome (GOLD analysis project Ga0302325, IMG submission 201948) | Peat permafrost microbial communities from Stordalen Mire near Abisko, Sweden - Palsa_T0_2 | ecosystem: Environmental > Terrestrial > Soil > Palsa > Peat permafrost | place: Sweden: Abisko... | reverse complement strand
CGTTCCTGACGGTCAGATCCAGCCGCTCCCCGAGCAGATCGGGGAAGCCCACGAAATTATCCGGATTGGTGTAAAAATACTCATACCCCACCGAGGCGATGTAGCTGAACGCCACGCTGTCGCCCAGAATCAGAGCCACGGGCCGCTCCTGCGCAACCGCGCTGCCGCCCATGCCGACCGCAGCGAGTAAACATACCCGCCCAATACCACTGAAGATCTTCATTTGTCCCTTCCCCCGTGATTTCTTTGGTTCCAACTTGTTTATTGCCGATCGTAAAGCGACTTCGGTCGTCACGAAATCACTCTGCGATCTTGATGCGACCTTACCCGCGCGACCGGAGCGCGGCAACTGGCATTGCCGCAACCGCCATCGGAAGCGGCCGAAACCCGGCGCCATCAGCCATTATGTGAAATCGAATCCTTTGGCTCAGCAAAGGCCGTCTAGCCGGCTCGCTTGTCCGCGAACTTCAGCGCGTAGCGCCGAATGACCTGCTCCGCCTCGGCCCAGGCGGAGCGGAGGCCTTCAAGGTCGCTTGCGCTGACTGGTCGGCTCGGCGCCGCCATTTCAAGCTCGGCTGCGCGAGTGGCGAGGTTGTTTGCGTGAATGTTGGCGGCAGCGCCTTTGACGGTATGCGCTATTCGCACGACGTCGGCCAGCGATGCCGCGGCGAGCAACCCAATATTGTCGGCGGTGCTGCCGAGGAACACGTTGATGAGTTCCGCCAAGAACGCTGGATCGTCGCCTATGCTATCGAGTAAGCGTTCGACATCCCAGATCGGCGCCGATGACTCGCCGACACGCGCGGCCTGCAGGGCGTCCACGCTCGAATGCTGCGCCGCAATTCTTTACCGGACTTCAGCGGCGCAGCGGCTTGCGCAACGACCCCATTCCCTTGAACTCGACGAATTGGGTGGTCGTCGCCCACAAGTGGTCGCCGTAGAAGAACGGTTCGAACGCATCAGCGGCATCCATCGGTAGCGGGCGAATCTCGGCGTCCGCGCGCGCCTCATAGAAGAAGGGAATGGACATGCGTGGCCGCCCCGTGCCAACCACGCGGTGTTCTGTGGCCTTGATGCGCCCAACGCTCCATTGTTCGAGCACTTTGCCGAAATTCACTGCCAGGGTGCCTTCCGCCGGCGGCACATCGATCCAACGGCCGTCGCGGTGGCGCGCCTGCAAGCCGGCCACGCCGTCTTGCGCCAGCAAGGTGAGAAATCCGGAATCGACGTGCGGGGCTCCGGTGACGTAGTATCGATGCCCCTGGTGGGTCACCCACACATCCCGGTCCGCCTCGGCTGCCTCCTCGATGTCCGTGCGCGGCGGATAATGCAGCAGCCGCAGCGTCGACAGTCCCCGGTCGAATGCTTCATCGAAAAAATGCTCTTGCAGGCCGAGTCCGCGTGCGATCGAGCGCATGAGTGCCTGGCTGGCACGCACCATGGCGTGATAGTAGCGGGCCACCGAATTCCGCCAGCCCGGCAAGGCATCCGCCGCGGGCAGCGGCGTCGCCTCGCGTAGGGGATCACCGGCATGCACGACGCCGGGTCCGTAAGCCACATCGGGGCCAAGGTCGATGCCTTCCTTGCTGGTGAGAAATCCCTTCTGCAAAGGAAACCAGCCGCGATACACGTTTGAATGCGACGCGTCGAATTTCTGCCGCCAAAGAGGCCGGATCTCGCGCTCGGGCAATTGAAACAGGCGCAACAGCCCCGCTCTGGAATCGGGGTCGATCGGCACATCCGCCGGGAATCCTCGCGCCACAAAAAATCCAGAGGAGGCCGCGGCGCGCATGATGGCTTGGTCAACCTCGTTGCGCACCGCCGACGATGCTCTGAACAGGGCCGCGACGTCGATGACGGGAATGGACGACTCTGACGACATAATTGCCTGCGTGGCCCCGTATAATGACAGGTTTGCATAAGGCGATGTCATGGGACCTTACGTCGACTCGGTAACCTCGGACGAAACGCTGCCTGCCGCCACCAGCGTTGTCATCATCGGCGGCGGCATCATCGGCGCTTCAGCTGCGCTGACGCTGGCCGCGCGCGGCATCCCGGTGATGTTATGCGAGAAGGGCTACATCGCCTGTGAACAATCCAGCCGCAACTGGGGATGGTGTCGTCAGGCAGGGCGCGATGAACGCGAGATGCCGCTGATCGTCGAGAGTCTGCAGCTCTGGCGCGATATGGATCGGCTGACCGGCAACGCCACCGGATTTCGCCAGTGCGGCGTCATGTACGTGGGCGAAACTGAAGAGGACGAAAAACGTTTCACCGCATGGCTCGACATGGCGCGTTCCTATGACATCGGCGCCCGCCTGGTGCGCGGCGACGAGGTCACGGCGCTGATGCCGGGAGCCAAGAGCTCGTACCGCTGCGCTTTACATGTGCCGACCGACGGCTGCGCCGAACCGCAGAAGGCGGCTCCCGCCATCGCTCGCGCCGCGCAACGAATGGGCGCCCATATCGTGGCGCATTGCGCGGTGCGGGGGATTGAGCGTGGCGCCGGGCGAATCAACGCGGTCGTCACGGAACGGGGCCGCGTTGCGTGCGACACGGTCCTGTTGGCGGGCGGCGCCTGGACCGGCCTGTTCTGTGCAAGCCTCGGGGTTCGTCTGCCGCAGCTAAAAGTACTGTCGTCCGTGATGCGTACGGCGCCGGTTGCCGATGGGCCCGATACCTGCACGTACATGAACGACTTGGGGTACCGTCGCCGGCTTGACGGCGGCTACACCCTTGCCAGAGGCACCGGCTACATCGTTCCGCTGGTGCCGGATTCGCTGCGATACCTGCGCGAATATTTGCCCACTGTCCGCAAAGAGGGCGCCGCGCTGAAACCTCGATTGAATGCGCAGTCCGTGCGCGAGATATGCTCGCCGCGCCGTTGGGCGCTGGATCGGCCGAGCCCCTTCGAAAGGACACGCGTGTTGGATCCGGCACCGAACAAAGCTCTGAATCGCGAGGCGCGCGCCGCCATGATTAAGCTGTACCCGCAATTTCGCGATGTACCCATCGTGCAAGAATGGGCCGGATACATCGATGTCACGCCGGACGTGGTGCCCTATATCGGCGCCGTCGGCACTCTCCCCGGACTTACCATCGCGACCGGATTTTCCGGCCATGGTTTCGGGATTGGCCCGGGGGCAGGGCGGCTAGCCGCTGATCTCGCGACGGGTCAGACGTCCCAAGTGGATCCCTCGCCGTTTCGAGTTTCCCGATTCAGCGACGGTTCACCCATCGTCATCGGTCCTGAGATTTGACTCGAGGCGATGCCAATCCGCGGAACCGAGCTATTACTTGGGCTTGCGAAACGTCAGGACAAAGTTATCGGCTTCGCCGACGGCGATATAGCGGGCGCGATCCTTGTCGCCTTGCGTCAGGGTGGGCGGCAAAGTCCAGACGCCATCGACCCAGTCTTTAGTATCCTTCGGATTGGCGTTGATCTCCGATGATGCGACGCGCACGAACCCTGCCTTCTGGGCAAGCGCGACCGTGTAGTCCTCACGCACATAGCCATTGGCGGCCTTGGGATCCTGCGGCTGATCGTTGCGGCCTCGATGCTCTTCGATCCCGAGAATGCCGCCGGGCTTGAGGGCTTTGAAACACGCCGCCAGCGCTTGGTCGGCATAACCGCCATCCATCCAATTATGGAGATTGCGAAATGTCAGTACCAGGTCCGCGGACCCCGGCGGGGCGATATCGAAATGGCCGGCGCCGAGCGTGGTCTCGTGAATCGTGCCGAGTCGGTCCTTCTGTGCAGCTATCTTCGAGCGCCAACGCTCGATTGACTTTTCCTCATCGGCATTAGCGGCAGGCAGCGCGACGTAGTAGGTGCCGCCTTTGGCAAGATACGCACCGAGGATCTCGGTCCAGTAGCCGCCGCCGGGCCACAATTCGACCACCGTCATCTTGGGCGTAATACCAAAAAACGTCAGCTCCTCGACCGGGTGCCGAGCCTGATCGCGCGCCACGAAATTGGCGCTGCGCGCCGGATCCGCGACAGCCGCCCGCAACGCAGGATCCGCTGCCGCCGCCGTTGCGCCGGCACATATCATGAGTGCGGTCAGGGCTGATCCGAAGCGGCCCAATTGTGATGAAAGGATATTCATGATCTTTTCCTTGTTAGCCCGGTGGCGCGTCTCCCGAGAACGGAATGGCGGTCGCTCCGGCCACCGGGCCGATGACTGCCCGGTCGCTGACATAGAGCTTCACTGGGCGCTCGAAATGCAATTCGCCCTCGATCGTGGCGCCCGGTCCGATCACGATTCGCGGAATGTCGTCGCCGAAGTGGATCAATTCGTGGTGCTGCTGCACCAGGATCCCGTGTTCAACGTGTGAATTGCCGCTGATGGCGATGTTGCCGTCGGATGTCTTGATGCCGCCCGCCACATGCGCCGCGGTCAACTCGATCCGTCCATTGACGTTCTCGAGCGATCCCATGACTTCCGCGCCGCTGTGCAGGATCATCGAACCGTTGACCGACTCGGCCCCCCTGGACACCCGCGCGCCATCATCGAGCGTGATGCTCCCATTCACGTTGTTCAAGGACTCGGCGGTCGCATGAGCGCCGAGACGAATGCCGCCGTTCACTGTTTTCGCGACGGTGACCGCCGCATTCGGATCGATCTCGATGCCGCCGTTCACCGTTTCAGCGGTGCCCAGCGCGGTGCCCACAAGAATGTGCACCGAACCGTTGACCTTGCTCGTATCGCTGTCGTTCGTGGAAATGTCGCAGCCGGCCAGCGCAACGAGGGCGGCGAGGGGCGCAAACCAAAGACGTCGGTTCGACATCCCCTCACTTTACCAGCATTGGCATCCTGCGAAACCCCCCGCTCACCGATGTCATGCAGTCGACCCGGAGCGAATGATCATGGGCGCCGCACCTCGAACTCCACGGTTAGCGAGGCGCCTCCCGCGAAGTGCAGCGTGATGGGGACGTGATCTCCCGGTCGGCGCGGCGAGCTCGGCTGCATCAGCATGAAGTGATAGCCCGCGGCGGCGAAATCGAGGCTGGCGTGCGGATTGATGGTGATCTCCCCCGCCGGCCGCATTTGGAGCGTTCCTCCCCGGTTGAAATTGCGGTGCAATGAAACTTCTCCATACTCCGTGCTCGAGGCTGAGATCAAGGTCACGGGGCTGTCGCCGGTATTGATCAGCGTCATGTAACCGCCCGCCGGGACGCCTGCGGGCAGCCAGCGTATCCATGCCTCTTCGACGCGGAGCGCCGGCGCTGCCGACGCGAGTGCGACAGTGACCGAGCAAATCGTTGCCGCGCAATACAGAACGAATCGACGCATAGATGCTCCAAACTTGGCATGAGTCTAAACTAGTCTTTGGGAACCCATTTTTTAGGAGATGCCATGACGGACAAGACAGCGAGTGTGCATTGGCAAGGGCGGGGCATGAAGGGGGTCGGCAAGATCAGCACGCAAACCGACGCGCTGAAATCCTATCCCTACGGATTCGCCAGCCGATTCGAGGACGATCGGCGCGGTACCAACCCCGAGGAACTTTTGGCCGCCGCGCACGCCGCGTGCCTAACCATGGCATTTTCCTTCGCCTGCGATGCCGCCGGTTTCGCCACCACCGCCATCGACACCACGGCGGGGGTGCGCTTGGTGAAGAAGGGAGATGGGTTTTTGATCGATCACATCGCCTTGCGCCTCGAGGCGAGCGTGGCCGGAATCGATGAAGCCACTTTCCAGAAGATTGCCGCGGCTGCGAAGCAGGGGTGTCCCCTGTCCAAGGCCTTGGCGAGCGTTCCCGAAATCACGCTAACCGCAGTTCTGCGAACATAGGGAGGCGCCCTCGGCTTACTCATGAAGTTTGCCCACTCGACTCGATTCATCTGGGTTTTGTTCCTGGTCGCGGGCAGTGCGGGCGGCGGCCAAACCATCACGGTGTCGCACGAACAGTTTCTTTGCACCGCCGGCCCGGCTAAACGACTGGTGAGCATCTATCGCAATGCATCGGGACACGAGTGGGGTTCGGGTGGTTGTCGCGTCGATTACACGAAAGGAGGCGAAACCAAGACCGTCTGGTCATCGAAGAACGACTACGCTTATTGCACGAAACGAGCGCTGGCGCTGGTTACCAAACTCACGCAAGGCAACTACTCCTGCAAGCCTGAAACGGTGGAACCGCCGCCGGAAATCGAATCGCCGCAGCAAATACCGGCGACGCGTTAGCGGCGGAGATAATAAGTATCAGGTTCGAGGTTGGGTTTTGCCCGAAAGCGCCGACCGGTTTAGAGTCCAGAACAGGGAATCGAATCGTTGGGGAGTTGTGCACGTGAAAAATTCGCGAACCAACCAGGGACGGAATGATTCATGACCGATTCGCAGTACCACATCGAGTTTAAAGTGAACGGGAGGAATGTGTTCGGCGCCGATACGGGAAGTTTGAGTCTCTTCCAAGGCGCTAATTTGATAGTTGCATCATCAGGTTTTTCCGGGGGCAGGAGCTCGCCCGCCGCCTCCGAGCCGATTCCCTCAGCGACCTATCACATCATGCTCTCCATTCGTAACACAGTGACCAATTACCCAACCCTTGGAGACACCGAAGATGCGATGCACCAATGGTATGGCATCGAAAAGATTGATGAAACGGGATGGCAGTTTGAGTGGGGTCATTTTCGCGCGCACCTGAACGAACCGAACCAAAACATGGCCCAAGGCTATCGCGGCAATTTCCTTCATGGGAAGCTACGGCCGCATGATTACACGCATGGATGCATTTGCGAAAGAAGCGAAACCATCTTGAACAAGTTGTGGCTCCTTCCACGAAATCTGCGGATCCCCGTCCAAGTTACGCGTTAGCATGAGCGATAAAACGATATTCGCGCTACCCGTTTCTCTTCTCATCGCACTTCAATTTCCGGGATTTGCGGTCGCTCAAGATCTCGTCTATGTGGACAAGGCAATTGTTTGGAAGCATGCGTCCGCTGCCGATAGCGAGCGCGTCACCATCATCGTACTCAACGATGAACACGCCATGTTTTCCTTGTTGACGACTTTGAAACGCACGCCCAACACGCCGGCCGTGAGGATGAACTTAAAGGCGGGTTACCTGCTTTTCTGCGGCACGTGGACCAAGAATTCCAATAAAGAAATCACCGCGGCCGACCATTTGCTCGAGGCTTACAAATATCGGCCCAACAAGAACGACCTCAACAATCACGAGCGTACCTACACACTCGAGATGACAGGGGACGTACGGGGACCGCTGACCGATACTCTCGCAGACGGCGAGCGCATCTACGGGCCGATGGCGGCCTTTCAACCAACCGCCCATGAACTCCAACCATTTTGGTCCGTTTGTGCGAAATCCTAGGGAGCCTTGCGCGAGAAACCGCTCGCCAGCCGTGCACCAAGGAATGTGAGCAGGACCAAGGATCCGAGGAACGTCAGGTGATACCAGATCGGAAATTTTAGCCATAAGCGGTAATGAGTGGGAAGGAACACCGCCACTAAAATGACCGCAAGCGCGGCGCTGACTCGACGGTCGCCCCGGGCGATCCAGGCGCTTGTGAATCCGGCGACGACAGAGGGGACTGCGCCCGGCAGCGCGAGTCGGGCAATCATCAAGCCTAAGGTGAAATTAAGTTGCGGCTCGGCGGCAGCGTAGCCCGGCAGCGCGAATCGCAGCAAGACATCGAGTCCGGTCGCGACGACACCCCAAACGATGAGACCGGCGATCACCCCAAGCGTCGCGCGAATCATGGTCCGCTCCGATCGGGTCGCCGATTGGGCGGCCCTTGATCCGCCACGCCGAGCCAGGCGGCTCTCAGCACGCCGGCCGTTAGGACAAAACAAATACCGATTCGCCACAGGTGCTGAGGCGACATTGCCTGCACATAGGCCGGGATGCCTAACTCATAGAGCCATGCTCCCAAGCTTAAGCCTACGGCGCAGCAAAATGCTGCGAATGCGGCCGGGCGTCTTCGCAGGCTCAAGCAGAGCGCTACGGTAAACAGCACGACAATCATTCCCATCAGTGCAAGCAATCCCCTCGGCATCGCATCGGCAAGGGGAACGAATCGATTGTAGCGAAAGCCTGCGATCAATGAGCCCAAGGCGGAGGTGACACCTTGGTATCGCAGCCGAGCGGCCAGCGCAATGCCGAAGTTGAAGGCACTACTGACCATGAACATGATGATCCACAAGACAGCGAGCGAGTGAGCAGAGAGCATTTTGTGCGCCCGCATCGCCCGCAGCCTTTCGGCATAACCGGCGTACAAGCTGCCGAGAGCCCAACGCAGCGCTTCACGGTCATCATCGATATGGCGCGCCTCTATACGCATTGCCTCCGCCCAAGAGGATCGCTCCGACGGAAATACCACAGCGCTATGCAGCAGCACCCGGTGCGCCAATCTTCGACGCCACGCCAATTTGGGAGTCACGATCTCACCTTGAGCTTACCTTGAGCCGCTTGGCCAACAAGCCTTCACCCTCGCTCGCTCCCTGCTCGCGCGCGAGCGCCAAGCCGCCGGCCGTGAGCCGATACATGTGCCGCGGCGGCTTGCCAGCGAGATCGGAATCTTGCCAACGCGCGTCAAGCAAACCTTGATCGCTGAGGCGCATCAGGAGCGGATATAAAGTACCGGACTTGAGGCCCGTCTCTTTGGCCAACTCATAGCCGTGGCGCCAAGTCCGCGGTTGCTCCAACAAAGCGGCCAACAGCAGGTAGGTCTGGCGCGAAGCATTGGGAGGGCGCGGCATGTTTATATATCAACATAGGTAGAGTTATGGGTCAACACATTCGTGCGACGGTGGATTGGCGCGCCCCCGCAAGCGGCTCAGGGCAGTTCCAGCACCCAGCGATACGCCTGCATGACATCGCTGCGAAACACGTCGACCGTGCCCCACAGATAGACTTGAAACTTGCGGAACAATGATTCGTCACCGCTCCGGACGATCTCCTCGCGGTTTCTTTCCAGGTTCTGCGCCCAGTGGCGCGCCGTGAGAAAGTAGCTGTGGCGGTCATCGTATATGCCCCGCAAGCGAAACGGCGTCTTCGCGAGTTCGGTCAGGTAGTCGTGCAGGCAGAGGGGCGAGCAGTTGCCCGGATAGATATGCTTGTAGATGAAACTGTGGAAATTGTATTTTTTCCTGGAAGCGCTGGCGTCGAGATACATCTTCCCGCCCGGCTTGAGCAGGCGGCGGTACGTAGCCAGCGAGCGGCCGTAATCGGGTAGATGCTCGGTAACGCCAAGATTCACGATGGCGTCGAACTGCATCCCCGGATCGTATTCGTACAGGTGGCAGTTCACGACCTCGCATGGCAGCTGCTCGCGCGCGATGAGGTTGCCCAGAAAGCTTTCGCTCTCCTTGGAGATCGTGAGCGATTTGACCCGAATGCCTTGCTTGCCGGCATATTCGCAGAAGGCCCCCCAGCCGCCGCCGATGTCCAGCACGCGATCGCCCGGTTTCGCTCCGATGGCATCCACGGCGAATTGCAGCTTGCGTGTCATCGCATCTTCGATCGGCTCGTCGTCGCGCACAAAGACGCCCTGCGAGTAGCAGCGATGCCGTTGATCGAGAAAGCTGAGATAGAACTCCTGAGAGTTGTCATAGTGAGTGGAAATCCCGGATCGATCCATGCGCGTCTGGCCGAACAGCAACGGCTTGAACAAGGACCAGAGGTAAGCAAGCGAGTGGTGGTCGGTGGTCATGTCGCGGAAAGCGAACAGGCGCTCCATATCGCCGCGGATATCGATGTGCTGCAACGCATAGGCCTCTAGGATGGAGGTGGCATCCAGCGACGCGATCGCGGCAATTCCGGCCTTGTCGTTGACCGTTACGGTAAAGGCTGCGGGTCCCTTGCCAAAATGATGCGGCAGGGAGTTCCGCCATTGAAGGTCGCAAGCCACACCACGGCCGCTCGCGTAGTACGCCTGGCTCGCCCGGCGAAACAGGCCGACCAGACGATCAAAGGTTGGGTGTACCGCCTCTTGAGTAACGGTAGATCTCAAAGCAGCCGGCGCGGCGGCCCCCGCGGCGTATTGAGGGTTCTTCATTGACATGCCCCTTCATTGTTGTGCATGAAGAATAGGAAATATCGTTCAACGGTGCAATACGCGCCCGATTCCGAACACGGGCGTGGATACCGCCGGCAGAGAGGCCGACGCAGGTGGAATAGAAAGGCGTTGGCACCTGATCTTGGCAGTCCGACCCCTGATATTTCGGGCTACTTCCGCGGTGATAGGCCTTGGGCCCGATTTGAAATATGTTAAATCGCTGACGGCTTCGCCGCCCCGGCGCCGATCGGCCGCGACCCGCCCGTTGCGGTGCGTGTGGCCGTCAACATTTTCCTACGCAAACATCAGTGAGCCGCCTACACGCTGCACGCCTGAAATGCATGGCAGGCGCTGACTAATTTGGGTCGAAATCCTCATATATCAGGAAAGTTATAACCAGATTCTCACAAATGGCGCGGGTGTGCGGCGGGAACACCTTGCCTCGTTGCTGGGCACGCCCTGGCGTATCGTGCAGTTCAACGACTGCGGCAAAGCGATGCCCGGACAAGAGGATGAGACCTGGGATTACCGCGGCAGGGATCCCACGGCACATATCGGGTTCACCGCGGCTCATTGCCGCGCCACGAAGTAGCGCGAATCCTTTTGCGACCACGTCCCTTGTACTGGCGTCGCCTCGCATGTGTAGTCCGCGGCGACGTTCGTGGTTGCCACCTTGAGTGCATCCCTGCACTGCTCCAGGTTCGGATACGCGGCCACCGTCTGGGTCCCTCCCGCGTGCAGTTGAGCCACCAGAATGAACAGCATGGATTTCATATGGTCACCTCCACCACCTTGACCTCGTGATTGCCGGCGTTGGCATCAGCATCGCCGTGCGCGAACCGGCACTACAACGCGGATCTCTGCGGCAATTCTCGACATATGCAGCCGCCACCCGATGCCGGGCGCTGCATGAAATGGAATAGAGGCAATTGTCCAACCTGCTGATGAACCGTTATTGTTTCTTTGCACACGGCACCCCTAGCGCGACTCACCGAAGAAAAATGATCCTTGACTGATGCTCGTGCGATCTTCTATTCGTGGCAACGCCGCCGCTGCAAAATTTCGCTGCCTGTCGCAAGTTCGAAAACGTTATGTCACCAGCGAGTGGTCGGCCGACCCTCTGCTGACGGTGGCGAACGGCCGCTATCGGGTAGGCCAATAAAGAAACTCCCGGCGCAATGCCGGGAGTTTCTTGGCCCGGCATTGACGACTCAGCGCTCCGCTAGTCCTTCTCCTCCTCCAGCCTTATTCCCTCTCCCGTGACAACCTTGTCCGGCTCAAAGCTGATCACGGAGAATCTCTTGCCTCCGTCAAGGACGATGATGTTTTCGATTTTTGTGCCGGCTGCATTGAAGAGCGAGCCGGTACAATCCCGATCGACCGTGTAGCTTCCGTTCGGCCACGGGACGTCGGTCCAGTCGTAGGATTCAGGGTAGCTGATTCCGGTCGAGCGAGTGATACCGCGCTTCCCGTCTCCGTTAAAGACGTCGAGGCCCGTCTCGGCAACAGGGCCGCCCATGGATTTGTTCACGCCCGTCCTGCTCCAGGCATAGGTCCCTTTGAGGCTGGCAACGCTACAGCCGCGTCCATGCCCTTGACTCGGCGCGGCATGGACCCTTTGAGCGTGATACAGCGCTGTGACCACGATCGCGACGCTGAACAGTCCTACCAAAGCCAATGTTCTTTGCATTGGAAGTCTCCTTTTGTGATTGCTAGGTATAGCCAAAAGTTGAGCCGCGCACGAGCCGGCAGCAAGCACATGGTCATTCGAAATTCGGGATAGAGCGAGCAGCAAAGCACGGCAGACGCTCGGAATGGGCAGCCCGCTGTACAATACAGTCAATTGCCGCCCCTAAGCTGCGTGCGAGAATCGTACCCGCTTCGAGTTGAGGCAGAGTACGGCGCGATTTGGACGATTCATTGACCAACCGAAGGAGTTATTTCAGACGCCAACTGCCCGCTGAGGGGATCCACATTGCAAGGTACACCCCCGTCCTTCGCATGGTTCCATCCGGCTTTCTCCAGACGCCTTCGAATCGCCCTGTTTCTGCAATCCGCTTTCCGGATGCAGCAATGACAATGGATGTCGGCGTACGCCGATAGGTCACGAAGGTCTGATCCTTGAATTCCTCATCGGCATAGCCGCGAGTGGCTGCATCTCCGCCGCTGTCGATGTTGCCGGTCGAGCCCAGAATCGCGTGATAATCGTCGTCAAATAATTTGCGCAAGCGAACCGCGTCATGCGCCGCGATTGCGGCATTGGACTCTGCGCGTTGCGCTCTGACCGCCGAGATCGAATCGTCTACGGATGATGCGTAGGAACCACCCATATAACCAACGATCACCAGAAGAATCGGAAAACTCATCTTCATAGCCATGCTCCTTTGCGCGTGACTTTGAGCCCGGAAGACGAAAGGATAGCGAAGTGTCCGCGATCTGCCGCAACACCGGTGGGCGGCGCGCCGTGAACGACGGCACCCTGCCGTCCTCCACTTTATGGGCTACCACGCGATCTCGCCCAGCGATATTATCGATGATATACTCGCAGTGAAATGTATATCTACGAGGTGCGCGATGCAAGTCTCAAAATGGGGTAACAGCCTTGCTGTTCGACTTCCCGCAACAGTGGTAGATGCCCTCGGACTGAAAGAGGGCGATCAGATCGAAATTCAGGTTGCCGCCAAGCACGCGTTCGCAATAACCAAGGCACCCGGCACGCGCGAACTATTGGCGAGACTGCGCAAGTTCCGGGGCAGGTTGCCTGCAACGTTTAAGTTCGATCGACTCGAAGCGAATGAGCGGCGCTGATTCATTTTTTGACACCAGCGTACTTCTGTACCTGCTTTCGGACGACACCGTCAGAGCAGATAAAATCGAGAGTCTACTCGCAGCGCGGGGCATCATAAGCGTTCAGGTACTGAATGAGTTTGCAGTTGTCGCTCTGCGTAAATTGAAGATGCCCCTGCATGAAGTTCGCGAGATTCTCGATACGATCCGAGCTGTCTGCACTATTGAACCCATCACTGTCGATGCACACGATCGCGGTCTGGCAGTATTCGAACGCTATAAATTTTCGTTTTATGACTCCATTCTGGTCGCCACCGCGCTGATTTCAAGCGCTAAGATACTTTACTCAGAGGACCTGCAGCACGGGCAGATCATTGACAATCAGTTGCGTGTTACCAATCCGTTCTGAGTCCGAAATCCGATCGTCGATTGCCGCGGCATTTACCGCCCATGGACGTCTTCGGATGGGGTTTTGCAGCTGAGGGATTCGAACCCCCGAGCTGCGGTTTACAAATTGAAAATAGCATAAGGTGTGTTACTTCGAGCGCTTACGGTAGAGCAAAGAACAGATGCTTGTTTGGACTCTCCGTGCGCCGCCGGCAATCACTACCGGCGCCGAGCCCTTGTGTGAAGCGGCGTGCTTATTGAGGTAACAGCTGCAATGGAGGCGAGCCGATCATGGACATGTGTGATCAGGCGCTGAGCAAGGGGTGCAATAATGTTCTTTGACAATCCGTCGACGAGCGCCTGAGCGCGCGCCGCAGAGATCTCATCTGGTAGCGCTTTGGCCATTTCAGTGAGCATGCTGATGACGCGCTCCTCATCGATCGCGCAGCTGCGAGCAAGATTTTGCCAATCGGAAAGCCCCACTCGAGCGATCTCGTAATGCTCACCAATCTTCATCGACACTCGCTGTGCGATTAGATCCGGATACGGAAGTTGACTGGAAAGATCATAAAGTGGGGCGAAACGGATCTCATCACCTGCGCCGATCAGAAGTGAATAGTTCTTTGCATGTCCATCCGTACCGCCAATTAGCCAGTTGAACATGTTTGCCTTCAAAAACCGCTCAACATCGACACCGGGATTCGCACTCACGCGTCGAATGAGCGTTACGATCTGCGCAATACCAGGGCCATCGTCTTCCTGATATTTTTTCGTAGGCATTAAGCTCAGGGCCTGACACATGTCCTCTTGATGAATGCGCCGCGGGAATGGGGATCCTGGCGACGGAGGCAGTCGGTCATAGCGTTCAACTACAATGTACGTGTCATCCAGCGCGAGCACGAAGGATTTCGCCGCGAGCATTCCCAACCGCGCGGCAATGTCCAGACAAAAGTGCTCGTTCTCGACTAGGCCATCAAAGCCTGGAACGCAGGGTTTGATAATGTGCGTGGTCGGTGTGCGCCCTCCTGGGACACCCCATCGGTTTTCCTGCGGGTCCCAGTAATAGGCGGTCTTGGCCTGCGCACCCGGCAGGCTCATCTTGCCGATATCCCCCGGTCGGCGTACGGCTGAGATATCGTCGCGCAGCCGGCGCAGTCGCTCACGAAGCTCGTCGATGCTCATCCACTCAATTGTGGGGTAGTGTTCTGATTGGATCTCTGCACGTCGCTCTGGTGGGATGAATTGAGCAGCACCGGGAACATCAGCACCAACATGCGCAAGGAGCTTGAAGGGATTGCCGGCCGAGACATGATACTGCTGCCCCCAGCGTTGCAGGACATAGGGATTCTCGGGCAATAGGTTCCAGATGTAGGGCAACACCGCTTTCTGGGGATAGGTAATCTCTGCTAGCGGCATGCTGACTGAGAGTGAGTAGCCTTGCGATGACTCGCGCCAAGCACTCTCGTAATTCAGCGACAGGCGACCGGACTTGTCGGCGTGGACTCGTCCAGCCAGCTCGCCTTCGATGAAGATTAGGAGCTCGCTCACTTGCGCTGGGGCCGCTGCAGGTGACGAAAAACCTCGTCGAGCCGTGATGGCCCAGAGGGGCTATCTTTTCCGGGCGAAGGTCGCTTTTCATCGCTCAGGGATGCCTGGAGATTAAGCGCGTCCAGGGTCTTTAGGACCAAGCCAAGCTCGGCGGTCGGGTTCCCGGATTCAAGGTGAATGACCCACTTTCGACCGACTCCGAGTTGTGCTGCGAGTGCATTTTGAGAGAGGCCTTTTTCCAGCCGTTTTAGGCGGATAGATCTTCCGAGCTGCTCCGGGTTTCGTAATATAGTGTCCTTCATGAGGGACATTATACTCAATGTACTTTATAAAGTACATGTCCGTTAATAGGGACATAACTTCGATGTCCTCTATAGCGGACATCCTGTCGGGCACTAAATGAAATGCTTGACCGCTTAGCAATAACCTAGAGATCGCATGACGCAATAACCTAGATATTGATTGACACAATACCCTAGAAATAATAAAGCATGAAACCCTAGAAACCGAGAGGCATGATCATCTTGAGACAGCAACCATGGCGACCCCGTCCGAAAAACTGGCTGACTCACTCGCTTCGCTAAAAAACCTGCAGGATCAGCATGTTATTGCCATCCGCTCCGAAAAACTGAGCCGCACGCACCGGGAGCGCCTGCTCAAGAACGGCTTCATCCGGGAGGTCATCAAGGGCTGGTACATCCCCTCCCCACCAGATGAGCCCGTCGGTGAAAGCACTACTTGGTATGCCTCCTTCTGGGCCTTCGCCGCCGGCTACTTCAACCAGCGATTTGGCACCGAATGGTGCCTCAGCGCCGAACAGTCAATCAGTCTCCACACAGGAGACTGGACGGTACCGAAACAATTACTGGCGAGATCACCCAAGGGGAATAACAAACCGACCGCCTTGCTCCACGGCGTATCCATTCTCGATGTGCGACTTGAGCTTCCTCGGTCCGAGGACATCGAAACGAAAGGCGGCATGCGTCTCATGCGCCTTCCAGCCGCCCTCATCGCCTGTGCCCGGGGCCAATTTGCTGCACGTCCCATCGAAATGCGCGCAGCTCTTGCCGTCATCACCGATGCCTCGGAGGTGTTGGGTCGTTTACTCGCCGGCGCTCACAGCACTGTGGCAGGGCGCCTGGCGGGTGCCTTCCGCAACATCGGCCGCAACCAAGTTGCCGACAACATGATCGCAAGCATGCGGGCGGCGGGTTTCACTGTTAACGAAATCGATCCGTTCAAAGACAAACCGGCCATCTCTTTTCCAGCGCGAGAAACCTCCCCCTACGTCAACCGTCTACGAATGATGTGGGAAACGATGCGCGAGCCCATCGTGAAGGTCTTTCCCGCTCCACCTGGCACCAAGGCCGATGTGCCCTCCTACCTCAAGGAGGTGGATGCGATCTACGTCACCGACGCCTACCACTCCTTGTCGATAGAAGGCAACCGTGTCAACACCGAGCTGATCGAGCGCGTTCGCGCGGGGAGTTGGAACCCCGATAGCGACAATGCAGACCGAGATCAGCGTAACGCCATGGCTGCACGCGGCTATTGGCAAGCCTTTCAACTCGTCAAGCAAAGCATAGAAAAGGTGCTGACTGGCCAGAACCCCGGCGCCGTAGCGTACAAAGATCACAGCGCCTGGTATCGAGAACTGTTTGGACCGAGCGTTACCGCCGGCATTGTGAAACCCGCCGACCTGGCCGGATATCGCAGTGGACCCGTCTATATCCGACGCTCAATGCACGTACCTCCAAATCAGGAAGCCGTTCGCGTGCTTCTGCCAACATTCTTTGAACTGCTCGAACGGGAACAAGAGCCCGCCGTTCGCGTGGTTCTAGGCCACTTCATATTTGTTTACATCCACCCGTACCATGATGGGAATGGACGGATAGGCCGCTTTCTCATGAACCTGATGTTCGCGTCCGGTGGCTATCCCTGGACCGTCATCCCACTCGAGAGACGCGACGGCTACATGGCGGCTCTCGAATCTGCGAGTGTAGGAGGAGACATCAAGCCATTTGCGCAATTCCTCGCGAGCTTGATCGGTAACAACGGAGCGCTGCCGTAAATTGGTCCCCAGCCTGCGCCAACCTATCACGCCGAAAAAGACGGCGGGGACACTTGATCGGAGGCCATCAACCTATCGGATCGCTGCGATCTCTGTCTGCACGGCGGCCACGATCTCTTTCGGGAAGGCCGGCCCTGCCGCCGGATAGTTCCCTCCGGCCATGAACAGTTCCATCACCGAATTCCACCGGTCGCGCCACGCGACGGCGTAGTTACGAAACTTGTTGGCCACCGGCATGAACGCGGCAGTCCTGGCGTGCGGCACATACACCGCGATGAGCGTGACCAACGCCGTATTGTTCTCTGCGAGCTGATCAAGCCGCTGCTTCATCGGTGCATTCTTGGCCACGCCGTCGCGGCGGATCTTGACGAGATACGATTCTAATATTCCGTTGTCCTTCTCGACAAAGGGCTCCGCCTGCAGCTCGGTGATTATGCCGTCGTTTTCCTTCAGCAGTGCGGCCATGGGCTCGAGCGTACTGGCAACGAACTGCGCCCGGGATGACTGCAGCGACTGATGCGCGCGATACCACCCGCCAGTCACGGCCAGAGTGGCCACCAGCAGCAACGCCAGAAGTATGGTGATGGACCTAGCGTTCATGGGAATTCCTGCCGGCGCAATTATAATCTTTGGACAGTGTTGCTTCCCGAGTTGGTGACCCAGATATGGGTGCCATCGAACGCAATCCCAATTGGGTTCAAGCCGACGTTATAGGTAGCGACAACATTACCTGCCATATCGAGCTTCGTCACGCTGTTGCCCGTGACGTTGGCCACCCAGATATGTGTGCCATCGAATACGATCCCGCAAGGACCCGAGCCGACGCTGAAAGTGCCGAGGACATTGCCCGACGTATCGAGCTCGGTAATGCTGCCAGCAGAATTGTTGGTGACCCAAAGATGGGTGCCATCGAACGCAATCCCAATTGGGTTCAAGCCGACGTTAAAGGTGCCGAGGACATTGCCCGACGCATCGAGCTCTGCAACATTGCTGCCTGCCCAATTGGCGACCCAAAGATGGCTGCCGTCAAATGCGCTCCCCCATGGGTTCGCGCCCACGAACGGGCTGCCCAGGACATTGCCCGCGGTGTCGAGCTCGGTCACGCTGTCGCTCCCCTCGTTGGTGACCCAAAGATGGCTGCCGTCAAATGCGATTGAGTATGGGCGGAAGCCCACGGAAACGTTGCCCAGGACATTGCCTGCCGTATCGATCTCAGTCACGGTATTGCTGCCGACATTGGCGATCCAGAGATGCGTGCCATCGAATGTGATTCCGTAGGCACCATTGCCTGCGGCAAAGGTGCCCAAGACATTGCCCGCCGTATCGAGCTCGGTCACGTTGTTGCTGCCGTAGTTAGCGACCCAAAGATGGACGCCATCGAAAGCAATCGCGCGAGGCGCCGTGCCAACCGGTACGATGCAACTCCACCACTGCAGCAAGGCGACTTGGCTCGGTTGCGGTGTAGCGGCACAGCCGCTCCCGCTGGTACCGGCAGGACCTTGAGCGCCTGCCGGACCGGTAGGTCCTGTTGCCCCCGTGGCCCCCGTCGCTCCGGTGGCACCCGTCGCGCCAGCCTGACCCTGGGGTCCGGCCGCGCCGATCGCACCCGAAGCGCCTGCTGGTCCCATCGGACCCGTGGCGCCGATCAAACCTTGCGCTCCCGTCGGACCAAGATCACCGGGTGATCCCTGTATCCCGGCTGGACCTTGCGCGCCCACCGGACCAGTGGTGCCCGCGGGACCTGCCGGCCCCTGCGCACCTGCGGCAGCAAGGATGGCCCAGTTGCCGCCTGAAGTGCTGACGTCGTTGGCCGGATCGAGCGCCGAGTTGTTCGTCAATGCGACGTACGACGTGCCGCTCTCCGTGACCACGTTATTGGTCACGTACGGAGTCGCACTCGTCCACCCGCTGAGATAAATAAATCCCGCACCATTGGCGCCATTCGTGCCCGCCGGTCCCGCGGGGCCTTGCGCTCCGGGAGCACCGGTTGCTCCGGTCAACCCCTGGGGCCCCGACGGACCCGTTGCGCCGGTCGCGCCCGTGGCACCCGCGGGACCGATCGGTCCCGATGCACCCTGGATACCAGCCGGTCCCTGCGCACCCGCCGCGCCCGATGGCCCGATTGGACCCACACTACCGTTCGCACCTGTCAGACCGTGAGGACCGGTCGCGCCCGTCGCCCCTGTCGCGCCCTTAGCTCCAATGGCGCCGGCAGCACCCGTGATACCTTGCGCTCCCCGTGCACCCGTCGCGCCAGCAGGACCCGCTGGTCCTTGCGGGCCTTTCGGTCCGGCGGCGCCGGGCGCGCCCGGTAATCCCGGAGAGTCTAATTGCGCCCAATCAGTCGCGCTGCTATTCGGGATAACGCTACGGTTCGCCACGAGGCAGATGTAACTCGCGCCGTTGTAGGTCACGATCGTTCCCGTGGCGTAAGTCGCGGTTGATGCCCACGCCCCTCGAAAGTCGGTGATACCTACATAAGTAGCGGCCTTTGCCGGAACGTTGATCGCTGCACTGACCAATGCGGCCAGCAGAATCGCGCGCCAGCGCGTGACAGCACGCGGTCGTGTAACCATTCTCCATCCCTCCTGTTCTGAATATCCTCGATTGTTCGTAGAAGCTAACTTCTACCCACAATGAAATCAGGCCGAAGACTATAGGTGCTGAAGTCCTTGTAGCGTGATGCACACCCCACTCTTGTTGCGGCCAACCAGGCACTGAGGAACTGCGATACTGAGATACGCAGGGCATCTCATCTATGTGACGAATTATGTCGATTGCCCATGCTCGCCGTGGCGATGCGTAAAGTTCGATGCGCGCCATCGCTTGCTTCCGGAGGCGCGCGAGAATCGCTATTTTTGGCACTTACGCCAACAGGGGGTTACGAACCTTCACCGCGGAAAATCGGGTGGAATGCGCTGCGTTACGTCCCGACCGAGCGGTGGCAGGAGGCGCTGGGCTTTGTTGTACGCGGCGCGCACCTTGTTGCGTTCAGCGTGGGCGAGCTGAAGCTCAATGAGATCGGGGTGATAGCCCTGCTCGTTAAGGCAAGTAGATGCCAGCGAGCGGAATCCGTGGCCGGTCATCTCCTCGCATAAATCGCAGTGTTTTATCGCAATTTGCGGGACGTCTTCGGACCTTCTTGAAAGTAGGGGGTTTTGCCGGCTGAGGGGTTCGCATGCACGCTATAACAAACTGTTTCGTAGAGTTTATTTAGATAAATGAGACGAGTTACGCCGAAGAGTTACCCCGCGCTAGGGCCGGAAATTATTGAAAGGCATTGGATGCGGGTGGATTGCGCTGTGACCGATGCACGCAGCAGCGCGAGAATCCGGCATTCAGACCGAAATGTAACCCGGGACCTTCAGCGCTCTGCCATCGAAAGTCGCAGTGGCGCGACATCCCAGCCGGCGATTGCGTGCTTCAATCAGGCAATCCGCAAAATCGGCGACTGAATCCTTCCAAGAGTAGATTGCATTCTCAACAGACGGCTCGTCCTCGAAGGCCAGATCGGCTGTGTCTAGGAGCGCTGAGAACGCAGCGACGATATCTTCCTTCGCCAATTCGTATCGGCTTCGAAGCACCCATTCCGTTTCCAGCAAGACCAACAGACTCACCAAGACCGGTTCGCCCTTGGCTAGCTCGCGATCGATTAGTCGCCGCGCCTTCTCATACTGAGACTTGTCGTCTCGTGTCAGGTAGCGGACGAGAACGTTGGTATCTACGCCCAGCATTAGCGTGACAGTAGCTCGATGGGCAAAGGTTTCCTGCCCTTTTTGTGCAATAACCCTGCAAGTTCAGCTATACGCTTGTTTTTTACTCGCATGATGACAACGCCGTCCGGCATCAACGTGAAGCTCATTCTGTCCCCAGTCTTCATGCCTAGACTGTCGCGAATCGGCTTGGGGATAGTCGTCTGACCCTTGCTAGTGAGGGTGGCTTCTGTACTCATGATTGGCTCCTCCATCCTTACCGAATCAATTATAGTAAGGATGGGATTTCTGCGCAAGCGAGCTCCTCGATCAGGCCGTCAGCGCGCTCGAGAAAGGCGCCGAACAGGGGCAAAAATATGCTTTACGTATCGCGTATTTTCTGCCAAAGTACTCCAACGTGATTCTGAGCTATCGCTATAAGCGGACCCGATCATTCGCTGAAGGCAAGCGGGTCAAAGCCTTCAGCGGTATTGCTCGAAAGGCGGAGATGCGACTCGATCAGCTCGATGCCGCTACTTCGCTGCTCGACCTCGACTTGCCAGGGAACAGGCTTGAGGCCCTGAAAGGCGACCGAAAGGGTCAATACAGCGTCCGTAACGACGATCAGTGGCGGATCTGTTTCGAGTGGCCGAAGGGTGCGAAGGGTCCGAGCAACGTCGAGATCGTAGACTACCACTAGGAGGAGACCATGGCGCGCACAGCAATTCATCCGGGAGAGCATCTCGCCGAACAGTTGGAAGCGCTCGACATGAGCGCGGCCGAGTTGGGGCGCCGGTTGCGGGTGCCGGCAAATCGAATCACCGAAATCCTCAATGGCCAGCGCGCGATCACGGGCGATACCGCCCTGCGGTTTGGGCATTTCTTTCACACCAGCCCGGAGTTCTGGCTGAACCTGCAGACGATCTATGACCTGCGCATCGCAGAGCAGAAATCGGGCGAGGCAATCAGGTCGTTGCCGACGATGCCGCGAGCTGGAAAGAAGGTCCGCTCAAGCGATTACGCACAGCCAGCGTGAGTGTTCCGTATCCGAGACTCAATGCAGAGAATTACGACGGTCCGCGACCGTCTATTGTCCAGCACCTGTCCGGGAACGCGCAGCGCAATCCTCAAGAATCAGAATACGGCGCTGGTGGCGGCTCTGCGACCATGCGGACGGGGAGTAAATCCATTCGGCTGCGGACAAATCGTTCTGTGTCCTTATCGTGAAAGCAGACATAGCAGCCTTTCATGCCACGACTCAGCAACACGCGATAATGTTCTTGACGAGTGTCAGAAAGTCCGCCGATTGTTTCACCGAGCGGTCTCGTGATTCCTTAGGCGCTGCGTCGCGTGGGATTGCGCGCGGGAGATGCCGTATTCGTCGCGGGGCCTGTCGGACTCGGCGGCGCTCTGGCTGCAGCCCGATGGCTCGGCGTCCAGGGGTTCACGGAGGACGACTACGCGCCGCCTGCGCGGATTGCCGCAGGTGTGGCCCTGCGGGGTGTTGCGAGCGCGGCAATGGACACGAGCGACGGCCTGATTGCGACACTCGATCAGCTCGCGCGGCTCAATGGCGTCGGCATTTGCATCGAAGCGCCACTCTACGGTCTGCTCCATCCGAAGGTTGAGGCGCTGCGCGCGGCTGCGCGGCTGCCAGTATTTGCGTTCGTGGCGAGCTACCATGGCGAATTTGAATTGGTGTTCGCCGTGCCGCCCGAACGCCTGGATCGGCTCGACAGCTTGCGGGTGACCCTCGGTGCCGAGCCGCTGCGCATCGGCACCGCGTTCAGCGGTACGGGACTCCGAATCGGCGACACGCCAATCGATGGGGCGAAGATCCGCAATCTGTTCGATGAGGTCGGCTGGGATCCGCTGGCATACGCGACCGCGCTGATCGGAATGAGCCCAGGGTAACTTCCACTCGACCTGCAGACCTACGGCGGCGGTGGCGGAGCATCTTTCGACAGCGCGTTTCACGATGCAGGTGCGGTCGGCCGCTTCTATGCGAGCCGCTGTTATGCTGGCTTGCTGTCTCGGTGACACCCGCGAAATTCGCGAGCCCCCAGTTCGCAAAGCGTCGTGCGGGTTCCGGCGCGCGCAGCTCCGGTTCATCCAGCCATTGCACGAACGGCTCGAAGTCTATCTTGCTGTCCCCATTTAGCCCTCATTGCGTCTGGCGCTGCGGCGCTGCACAGCCCGAATTCTTTGCACAGCCTCCAATGGGTTGCTCTATGAGTCGAAGCCAAAGCAAGGTGAGGTGACAAAACTTCAAGTGGGGGACCGCTCTTGGCCGGAGAGCGAAGTGCGCGACTGGCTGGCGTGTCGAATTGAAACCAGCCGCTGTGAGCGGTTGTCTTGAGCACTTACTCCTCTGACGGTTCAGAGGACGGCGCTGGACGTACACGCAATCTTCCGGGTTCCGCAGTGACGATGGCTCCCTTGGCAAGCTCTTCGCCGTGCTGCTCAACTGCACTAAGGCACACAGAAGCGTGCTTTGAAATTTGAAAATTGACGAGCCGAATAATGCCGGAGTGAGCATGACCGAAGGCCACGGCGAGTTCGCCGAAGTCCTTGTCGAGCGTCACGACCGTACGGCCTTCCCTAAGCGCAAACGCCAGAATCTCGTCGTCTCCTGGATCGCTCGGCCAATCACCGACCCAGAGGACGTCGTGACCCTTTGCGGTAAGCTCCGCCACCGCGCCCGGCCAGACGCAAGTGTCGAGCAACAGCTTCATGCAACGTCGATGACCGGCTCCACACGTTCGCGGCCCACCAGCCTGCGTGCATAAACCAAGCAGGCCTGGATATCCTCAGGCTCGAGATAAGGATAGGCGCCGAGAATCGCGGGCGTCGTATCTCCGGCGGCGAGCATGCCAAGCACGTGCTCCACAGCTATGCGCTGACCGCGAATGATCGGCTTTCCACCAAAGATTTTCGGGTTAACCGTAATTCGCGCCAACAGGTCGGTTTCGGTCATAACATTGCTCCTTCGAGACAAACTGCGCTCACGAACTCGGCAAGATCTTCTCGAGACTTACCGGCGCAAGCCAAGCATAGGTTATTTGGCCATTAAATCAATTTTATGTGCCAATGGACTCCTCTCTTTGGTGCATACGAGGGAGCATGGCCAATGCTCCCAAGTAAGTCCCATACCTCGCGGCCTTTAAGCACGAACACCTGACCGCGCCGCCCGGGCAGCGGCGAGTATCGGCACGACGTTGGTATTCGCCGCAGCGTGTCTCAATTGATCCAGATAATCGGACCAGGCCTGCATCATCTTGCGACGCTCCGGCAGCCGCTGGGCCTTGTTGTACGCGGCACGCACCTTGTTGCGCTCCGCGTGCGCGAGTTGCAGCTCGATGAGATCGGGGTGATAGCCTTGCTCGTTCAGGCAGGTGGACGCCAGCGACCGGAAGCCGTGGCCGGTCATCTCCTCGCTGGTGTAGCCGAGGCGGCGAAGCGCGGCGTTCACGGTGTTGTCGCTCATCGGCCTTGTCCGGCTGCGAATCGACGGGAACAGATAGGGGCCACGCCCCGTCACCGGCTGAAGTTCACGCAGGAGAGCGAGCGCCAGCTTGGACAGGGGCACGAGATGCTGTTCGCCCATCTTCATCTTCTCCGCCGGGATGCGCCATTGGGGTTCGGGGCCGTCCAGGTCGAACTCGGTCCATTCCGCATGACGCAGTTCGCCCGGTCGTACGAACAGGAGCGGCGCGAGTTTCAAGGCGTACGCGGTGACGCTGTGGCCGGTATAGCCGTCGATGGCGCGCAGCAGCTCGCCGATGCGCACGGGCTCGGTGATGGCAGCGTGATGTTCGGAGACCACCGGGGCGAGGGCGCCGCGCAGGTCCGCCGTCACGTCGTGGGCGGCGCGTTCCGTTTGCACGGCGTAGCGGAACACCTGCGAGCACCGTTGACGGGTGCGATGGGCGGTTTCGTGAATACCCCGGCCCTCGATGCGCTTGAGAACCTTGAGTACATCGGCGGCGGTCAACTTGGTGATGGGACGCGAGCCGATGTAGGGATACACCAGGGTCTCGAGGGTCCATACCGCTTTGGCGTAGGTGGCGGGCGCCAGCTTCTTCTCTTGCAGCGACAGCCATTCGCGGGCGACGGCCTCAAACGAATTTGCCGTGGAGGATTTCTCGGCCTGGCGTTTGGCGCTCGGGTCGGTCCCGTTGGCAATGGCTTTCTTCGCGTCGTCGCGCAGCGCACGTGCTTGCTGCAGCGAGATGTGCGGATGCACGCCCAGCGACAGCAATTTCTCGCGGCCTTCGAATCGGTACTTGAGCCGCCACCACAATGCGCCATTAGGATTGATAAGCAAGTACAGGCCGCCGCCGTCACTCAGCTTGTACGGCTTCTGCGTCGGCTTGGCGGCACGCATCGCAGCGTTCGTCAGTTTGTTGATGGCCATTTGGGGGTAACTCATTTTAGACGAAGCGAGTTACCCCCAAAATTACCCTCATTTCGAGCTGGGTGTCAACAAATCTAACCGGACGCCTTCGGATGCTAAAACTCTATGAATTTAGGTGTTTCAGCTCAATTTGTGGACGTCTTCGGACGTTCTCGGAAGGAGGGGTTGGTGCCGGCTGAGGGATTCGAACCCCCGACCTACGGTTTACAAAACCGTTGCACTACCACTGTGCTAAGCCGGCATTCAAAAACTGCACATCTGCCAGACTCGGGCATTCTACAGACGCGCCGCAAGCGCCGCACGCCCGGCCGCGGCGGCTATGGACTTCTGTGGCGTGCAGGGTATATACAGCGATGAACAAAACGATTTCCCGGCGCGGTCACTCGCCACCTGCTTCGAACACATGCAATTGACCAGAAAACTACCCGCATCGAGCTTTGTGTCGGGCACAAGTGCCCAGCCGTTGCTTTATCGCACGGTCGACGGTGTTCTGAAGGCCGCCGCCGCCGAAGGACCGGATCGCTTGGCATTGGTGGTGCCGCATCAGTCGGTGCGGTGCACGTTCGCCGAGTTCGACCGTGAGGTCGAGGTTGTCGCTCGCGGAATGATCGCCTGTGGCCTCAAGCGCGGCGAGCGCATCGGAGTCTGGGCTCCAAACGGGACCGAGTGGTTGCTGACGATGTTCGGAGCGGCGCGTGCCGGCCTCATCTTGGTCAATATCAATCCCGCTTATCGAAGCAGCGAACTCGAGTTTGCGCTGCGGCTCGTCGGCTGCCGCGCGCTCGTTTTTGCACCACGGTTCAAGGACAGCGACTATGGGATCATGCTGCACTCGTTGATCCCCGAACTCCGCGGCGCCGCGCCCGGCCGGCTATTTTGCACGGCCTTCCCGGAACTCAAGCTGCTGGTCCACTTAGGTGCCGAGCCGGTGCAGGGTACCCTCTCATTCGACGACCTCAAAGCCGCGAGTCAGCTTATCGATGCGACGGCAGCGGCGTCGATCGAGAACGAACTGGACGCGGATCAGGTTTTCAACATTCAGTTTACCAGCGGCACCACGGGGACGCCGAAGGGCGCGACGCTGACGCACTTCAACATCGTCAACAACGGGTTCTTTGTCGGCGAGGGCCTTAGACTGACTGCCGATGACCGCGTGTGCATTCCTGTGCCGCTGTATCACTGCTTCGGCATGGTCTTGGGCGTGCTTGCGGCCATGACGCACGGCGCCGCGAGCGTTTTTCCGGGGGACGGCTTCGAACCGCTGTCGGTGCTGCGAACCGTCGCGGGCGAGCGTTGTACGGCTCTGCTTGGTGTGCCCACGATGTTTATCGCGGAACTGGAACATCCGCGCTTCGGCGAGTTCGATCTGTCATCTCTGCGCACCGGCATCATGGCCGGATCGCCTTGTCCGATCGCGGTGATGCGCCGGGTGGTCGCCGAGATGCACATGCCCGAAGTGACGATCTGCTATGGGATGACGGAGACGAGCCCGGTGAGTTTTCAGACTCATCATGACGATCCAATAGATCGGCGCGTCAGCACGGTCGGGCGGGTGCACCCGCACGTACAAGTGAAAATCGTCGATCAGCAGGGCCGGATAACCCCGCGCGGCGCTCGCGGCGAACTCCTGACTCGAGGCTACAGCGTGATGCGGGGCTACTGGGGCGATGCGGAGCGTACCCGGGAGGCGATCGACGAAGGCGGCTGGATGCGTACCGGCGATCTCGCGGTGATCGACGCGGAAGGCTACTGCAACATCGTCGGCCGGCTGAAGGACATGATCATTCGCGGCGGCGAAAACATCTCGCCGCGCGAAATCGAGGAGTTTCTATATCGCCATCCGGCGGTATTCGACGTCGCCGTGGTCGGTATTCCCGATGCCAAGTACGGTGAGGCCGTCTGCGCCTGCATCCGTCTGCGCGCCGGCGTGACCGCCACCGAGGAAGACATTCGGGAGTTCTGCCGGGGCCAGATCGCTCATTACAAGGTGCCCCGCCATGTCCGCTTTATGGAGAGCTTTCCGCTCACGATCAGCGGCAAGGTTCAAAAGTATCTGATCCGCGAGCAATTGCGCAGTGAATTTGAGGTCATAGAGGAAGCGCATGCATGATGAACCTGCGTACGACGGTTCTTAAGACCCTGAACAACAAAAAGGTGCATCGATCTGCCGGTGCCATCGCGGGCTTTGCCAGCGCAATGTCGGTACTGGTCGGATTATTTGCCGCCTACTCGACGCCCAAAGGTTGGGGCCGCGTCTCCATGGCGCTGCATCTGACCAAGAAACCGTTCATTCTGACGTTGGCGCCGCTCATCACGGGCGTAGCGGTGGCGATTGCCACTGCCGCCGGGCTCCTGGGTTTCTATTTGTGGCTGGTTGATCGTCCGGAGGACTCGCCGGAACAGCCGTCCGAATCAGACAGCCAAGGCTGAACGGTCGTCGCGTCGCGGCCATCGCGCCTAGTGCCAATTGCCGGCCGCTTCACGGGCGGCCTGATTGAGCGGCCGCGCGATGAGCCCGCTCTGCGAGACCTTGATCTCATACTCCGCTCCGTCCGCCATCGGCAGATAGGTTGCGCTGCCATACAGCGCGTCGAACCACGGCAGCCAGGAATGGTGGCGATGCGCCAAGTCCCACAGGTCGACGCGATTCGGGGGATTTAACGGATATACGGTGCGTGGCATGCTGCGTTCATCTTCGATCTGCGTGTATCTGCCGCTGATTCTTTCGAGCCGGTAGGCGGTGTCGAAGCCCACCAAATTGGCGAACGCCTGCCATTTGAGAATCCGAGCATCGACCTGCCATTCATCGCCGCTCAGAGCAAAAGCCGCGTGCTCTCCCGACGGGTAGCTCAAGGTCCCGTTGAATTGGTGCGGGCCGATGCGCGAGAACTTGAGTTCGGCCGCCGGCTGCTCCGCGCTCAAACGCTGATACGTCAGCAAATTCGCGGAGACGAATACCGCACATGCGGCGAGAAGAAAAAGCGTGAGCGAGGTTACGCCGCTGAACAAGCCCGCGATGACGCGGCGCCGGCGAAAACAACGAATGGCCGCGATGAAAACGAGGACACCCGCGAGCCCGAAGACGGTGATCAATGCGGTGAATGTCATGGGGACTTTGGCCTAACGAGAGCCGGAACCGAACCTCATGGGACTAACTAAAACACTTAGCTCGGTTCCGGTGTCTCGATGCAGACCGGTGTAGTGTGCTGTGTTTCCAATGATTTGCAAGTGGGCACTACGACGGCTAAGGGTTAGCCGCACACTGGCCAGGCGGTGTTGTGACTCGCTTCACGCCCGCACGTGCCCGATATCCCGCGTCGCCCCGGGTTCGTGTTGTTGATTTAAGCATAGGTATCGGCAAGTATCGTGCACGCGTCGCCGCCGATCGATTTCAGCTGAGCGGCTGCGCTCATTAACGGACTTTAATATTCCGACCACTGAGCGTTAACGGGGTAAACCCCAGGGTAGCGTCTTATGAAATGGCAATTCCGTGCTTCACCGGCCTCAAAGAGGTGGTTTAGCTAATGTGGATTGTCGAAGTAGCGCTGCGGCGGCCGTACACGTTCCTGGTCATGGCGTTGCTGATACTCCTCGCCACGCCCCTGGTGCTGCTCAAGATGTCGACCGACATCTTTCCGGAAATCAACATACCGGTCATCAGCATCGTTTGGAACTATGCGGGGCTGTCGGCTCAGGAGGTCGGAAATCGGATCACTGCGGTCAACGAGCGCAGCCTCACGACCACCGTCAACGACATTCAGCACATCGAATCGGAGTCGCTGGCGGGCTTCTCGATCATCAAGATCTTCTTTCAGCCGAATGCCAATATCCCGACGGCCATTGCACAGGTGGTCGCGGTCGAAGAGCAGCAATTGAAGCAAATGCCGCCCGGCATCTTGCCGCCGCTGGTGATCAAGTACTCGGCATCCGCCATTCCGATCATTCAACTGGGTCTATCGAGCTCCACCATGACCGAGCAGGCGGTGTTCGATGCCGCCGCCAACTTCATGCGCCCACGCCTGGTGACCATTCCCGGGGTTGCCATACCGTGGCCCTACGGCGGTAAGCAACGGGTCATTTCGGTCGACCTCGACACCAACGCGTTGCTCGCCAAGGGGCTCACGCCAAATGATGTGGTCAATGCCGTGAACGTGCAAAACCTGGTGTTGCCATCGGGGACGGCCAAGATCGGCTCGACCGAGTTTGTCCTCGCCACCAACAGTTCTCCGGATACCATTGAAGGTCTCAACCGTATGCCGGTGGTTACCCGCGGCGGGGCGACCACCTATCTTTCCGAAGTAGCGCACGTGCGCGACGGATTTTCGCCGCAGACCAACATCGTGCGCCAAAACGGCGAACGCGGCGTGCTCCTTACCGTCATCAAAAACGGCGGTTCGTCGACCTTGGACATCGTCAGCAGCCTGCTCGCAAAGCTGCCTAGCGTCGCGCAGATCTTGCCGAAGGATCTGAAAATCACGCCGCTGTTCGACCAGTCGGGCTTCGTTCGAGCCGCCATCAGCGGAGTGGTGCGCGAAGCGCTGATCGCCGCCTGTCTTACCGCGGCTTTGATTCTGCTGTTTCTCGGCAATTGGCGCAGCACCTGCATCATCGCCGTGTCCATCCCCTTGTCGATTCTCTCCTCGATCATTGCGCTGTATGTTTTGGGGGAGACGCTGAACATCATGACGTTGGGCGGGCTTGCGCTCGCAGTCGGCATTTTGGTCGATGATGCAACGGTGACCATCGAGAACATCGAACGCCATCTGCACTTGGGCTCCGATTTGCATAAGGCGATCCTCGATGGCGCCGGCGAGATTGCCGTCCCGGCCCTGGTCTCGACGCTGTGCATTTGCATTGTTTTCGTGCCGATGTTTTTTTTAACCGGCGTCGCACGCTATCTATTCGCGCCTTTGGCCGAAGCCGTGGTGTTTGCGATGCTGGCCTCGTACGTGCTGTCGCGCACCCTGGTTCCCACTCTCGTGATGCTGCTGATGGATCATGCACCGAGGGACACAAACGCCGCTCTGAGCCCGCTGCAGCGGGTGTATCGCGCCTTTGATGCGCGTTTCGAAAAAATTCGCGGCGGCTATTCGATTATTTTGTCGGAAGTGCTGGTGCGGCGCCGCCTTTTCGCGGGCCTCTTTTTGGGATTTTGCGTCCTATCTTGCTGTTTGGTCTTCATTCTCGGACGAGATTTCTTCCCGAGCGTCGACGGCGGGCAAATTCGCATGCACATGCGGCTGCCTTCGGGCGTTCGCATCGAGGAAACCGCCCGGGTGGCCGATGAAGTGGAAAGAGTCATCCGCACGATCGTTCCGGCCCGCGATCTTGGCACCGTGCTCGATAACTTGGGCGTAGCCGCCAGCGGCATCAACAAGTCCTACAGCAATTCCGGCACCTTCTCAAGCTTGGACGGCGAGATCCAAATCTCGCTCAATGAAGGTCACCGGCGCACGGCGTACTATGTGGAGGAGATGCGGCGCGAGCTGCCGCGGCACTTTCCCGGTGTGGAGTTCTTTTTCCAGCCGGCCGACATGGTCACGCAGATCTTGAACTTCGGGTTGCCGGCGGCACTCGACGTCAAGATCACGGGCACCGACACGCGCGTCGATTATGAAATTGCCGCGAAGCTCATGAAGCGCATCCGAATGGTCCCGGGTACGGTCGATACTCACATTCACCAGCGTCTCGATCTGCCCACAGTGTCGCTGAAGATGGATCGCACGCAGCTGCAGCAGTTGGGCTTGACCCCCAACGATGTAACCTCGGACTTGCTGGTGTCCACCGCGGGCACTTCGCAAACTTCGCCGGCCTTCTGGCTTAACCCGAACGGCGTAGTCTACAGCTTGGTCGTGCAATCCCCGCAGTATACGGTCGATAGCTTGGATGCGCTGTTGAGCACGTCGGTGCGGGCGGCGGCTGCCGCGATCACAACCACGCCGCAATTGCTGAGCAATCTCGTCAGCGTGGCGCCCGCGGCGCAGCTCGCGGTTGACTCACGCTATAACCTGTCGCCGGCCATCGATATCTATGCCAGCGCCCAAGGCCGCGACATGGGCAGCATTGCCGCGGAGATCAGGCAAATGGTGGATGCGGTGCGCCCTCAATTGCCGCGCGGCACGAGCATCGACCTGCTTGGCCAGGTGCAAACCATGAAAACGTCGTTCGTCGAATTGGGCGTGGGACTGGTGATGGCGGTGGTGATGGTGTACTTGTTGATCGTCGTCAATTTTCAATCTTGGACCGATGCATTCATCATCATCACGGCGCTGCCGGCTGCGCTCGCCGGAATCTGCTGGATGCTGCTGCTGACCGGCACCACCTTGAGCGTGCCTGCGATGACCGGAGCGATCATGACCATGGGCGTGGCGACTGCCAACAGCATTTTGGTCGTATCATTTGCACGGCAGCGCATGGGAGAGGGGCAGGGCCCCATCCAGGCCGCCCTCGATGCGGGCGCGACTCGTATCAGGCCGGTATTGATGACGGCGCTGGCGATGATCATCGGCATGATCCCGATGGCACTGGGCTGGGGCGAAGGCGCGGAGCAAAACGCACCCTTGGGCCGGGCGGTGATCGGCGGCCTATTGTTCGCAACGGTGTCTACGCTGCTCTTCGTGCCGGTCATATTCGCGGGAATTCATCGGCGTCTCGAACGCCGCAAACGGGCGCGCTCATCGGCGCACCCTGGGGATGTGCAAAGCAATGGATGAAATGACGGATCAACGATCGTCCGTGGTTTTGAAGCGTGCCAAGTTCGTTACCGCAGGCATTGTCGGTGCGCTCCTGATCGGCGCGGTCATCGTGCTCGTTTTGCGCAGTTTCCAGGCGGGTGCCTTGGAGGACTCCACGGCGCTTCACGCACGACAATATGTCGCGACGATCTCGCCGCAAGCGGGCAAAGGCGGGCAGCCGCTCACGCTGCCGGGAACGCTGCAGGGTGTCATAGAATCGACGGTCTACGCGCGCAGCAACGGCTATATCGTCCGTTGGCTCGTGGACATCGGAAGCTTGGTCAAGAAGGGCCAGTTGATGGCCGAGATCACCGCTCCCGAAATCACTCAGCAGCTGCATCAAGCCGAGGCGGCACGGGCACAGGCGGCCTCGAGCGCCGACCTGGCGAAGAGCACGGCGGCTCGCTGGCAAAGCTTGCGGGAAAAGGACGCCGTCACCCAGCAGGACTTGGATGAACGTCAGAGTGCCTACAGCCAGGCAACCGCAAATCTTCAGGCGGCGGAGGCCGACGTCGGGCGTCTGCGCCAGCTCCTCGATTTCAATCAAGTGGTGGCACCGTTCGACGGCGTGGTAACGCGGCGCAATATCGATGTGGGCGACCTGGTCAACGCCGGCAACGGCGGTACCGGTCAAGCGCTGTTCTCGGTCGCGCAAGTCGACCCGCTGCGTCTTTATGTCTATGTGCCGCAGGTGTACGCGCATCAGATCAAAATGGGCGATGCGGTGAAGGTGACCTTGGCCGAGCGGGCAGGCGAAGAATATACCGGCAGCATTGCACGCACCGCCGGTGCCATCGATACCGCCTCGCGCACCATGCAGGTCGAAATTCGGGTGCCGAACCCCCAAGGAGCTCTGATCGCGGGCTCTTACGTGCAGGTGACGCTGCCGATCAATGTGGACGCCGAAGCGTTGATGGTGCCCACCAATGTCTTGTTGTTTCGGCCGGAAGGCACTCTTGTCGCGTTGGTCGGTGCCGGCGGCCGGGTGAATTTGCGAGCAGTGAAATTAGGCACCGATTTTGGAACTACGGTCGAGGTTTTGAGCGGCCTCGTACCCACCGACCGGCTGGTCGAGAACCCGGCTGATTCGCTCGCCGACGGCGACGTCGTGACCTTGGCCGATGCGCGGCCGGCCAAGCCCCCCAAGGATCAAGCGCAGTGAGAGGGACGCTGCCGCGCTGTCTGGCGTATGGCTGCCTCGCCTTAAGCCCCTTGGCCGGGTGCGCGGTGGGACCTGACTACCATCGCCCCTCCGCCGACGTGCCGCCGTCCTGGCAGCCTCAGGCGCCATGGCGCGAGGCGGTGCCAAGCGACGCGGTATTGAAGGGCGAGTGGTGGAAGTTGTTCCACGATGCCGACCTTGATCCTCTGCTGCAGCGTGCGCTCGAGAACAATCAGAACTTGCGCGTGGCGGCGGCGCGGCTCGATCAAGCCCGCGCCGAGGTGACCGTGGCTGAATCGGGCTTGTATCCGACGGTGGGCCTGTCCGCTTCAGCCGCCCGCGCCAAAACGTCGGCCAATCGTCCATTGTCGGCTTACGACGAGCCGAACCAGTCGACCGTGCAAAATGATTTTCTTCTCGGTCCCACCGTCAATTACGAGTTGGATTTGTTCGGCCGTGTGCGCCGCGAGGTCGAGGGTGCGCGGGCATCGGCACAGCAGGCGGCGGCGGATTTCGAAAACACGCGGCTGCTGCTGGCCGCCGAGCTGGTGAGCGACTATTTCACGCTGCGCGAGCTCGACGCCGAGATCGACGTACTGCATCGCAGCTTGGAGCTGCAGCGCGCCGCGTTGGGCTTCGTCACCTCGCGCCACGACCTCGGCTTCGCCACCGGACTGGAATTGGCTCAGCAGCAGGCGTTGCTCGAAGCCAGCGGTGCGCAGTTGGAACTGCTGCAGGTTCAGCGCGCGCAGAATGAGCACGCCATTGCTTCGCTCGTGGGTACGCCCGCGCCGAGCTTCCATCTCGAGCCCGCAGTATCGGCAACCGCCATCCCGCAGCTGCCGGTGGGCTTGCCCTCGGATTTACTGCAGCGCCGGCCGGACGTGGCTGCGGCGGAGCGCGCCATGGCGGCTGCCAATGCACGCATCGGGGTGGCGCGCGCGGCGTATTTTCCGACCCTGGAGTTAATGCCCTTTGTGCCCGGCGCCGGCTGGGAAAGCAACACGCTGTCGACGCTGTTCGCGGCGCCGAGCCGGCTCTGGTCGGTCGGCTTATCGGCGTCGGAGACTCTGTTCGATGCCGGAAAAACGCGCGCCAACGTGCGCATCGCCGGCGCCGACTATACGGCGGCGGTGGCGGCATATCGGCAAACGGTGCTTACTGCGATGGAGGAGGTCGAGAACGGCATCACAGGTTTGAGCTCCCTCGATCGGGCGGCGGCGCAGGCCGACGCCAGCGTGCACAGTGCGCAGCGCGCCTTTGATATCGCTAGCGACCGCTACAAGGGCGGGGTGGACACGTACTTGGATGTACTCACCGCCGAGCAAACGCTGCTCAGCAACCAGCGCCAGGACGTGCAGATACATGGCCAGCAATTCCTCACGGCCGTGTACTTGGTCAAGGCATTGGGGGGCGGCTGGGACGCGGGCGGGGGCACGGCCGCGCGCGGCGACTAGGTTTTCGGCTTTTGCCCTTTGGACAGGGAATCGATCGATACCGGCGGCGACAGCGCGTGCGATTGAATGAAGTCGACGCCGAGGGCCGTGAGCCATTCCTGCTCGGCTGCCGTTTCGGTGCGCTTCGCCACCGTGTGCATCCCGAGCACGCGCGCCATTTGCACCACCGCGGTAATCGCCGCCTGCGACAGCTTGTCGGTGCGCATTTTCGCCGTCACCTCCGAGGCAAGCTTGATGTAGCGGATGCCCGGCAAGCGCAGCAGATCGAAGCATTCGGTGCGCAGCGCGAAATCGTCGAGCACCATCGGGCAACCGAGCCGATGCAATGCAGACGACACCTCTGAAATCCGCGCGGCTTGTTTCACCGCAGTCGACACATCGACCTCAAAAGCGATCATGGCCTTCGGCAGCGATGACTTTGCCAAACACAAACCGACGAATTTGATGAAGTGTTCGTCGTGCAATGCCGTCGTGGTGAGGTTCACGGAGAACATCACGGCGTTGTGCTGCCACACGTCGGGGTGATGAACGAGCCAGCCGATGAGTTCGGTGACGACGCGGCGATCGATCATGGAACCCAATCCATTGTCGACGGCGGCCTTCAGCATCGCCTGCGGCGCGGAATTGGGCGCGTCATCCGATTTTGAGCGCAGCAGCACTTCGTAGCGCTTCAGTTGACTGCCCTTGGTCAACGGCACCAGGCGCTGCACATGCAGCGCGATCGGGCTGCGGCGCAGGGCCGCATGCAGGCGGTCAATTTCCGGAGTCACCGATTGCGATGCGCGCTTGTCCGGCGTGCTCATCGAAGTTGCGGCTGAGGCGCCCGGTGGGACCGCTTTCGCGGCCGGAATGCGCACGGAATCCGCGAGCGAGAGTTCGATCGGTGCGGAGGGCGCTCCCGACGCCGATCTTCCCGCCGGTGCGGCGGCGGGATGCGCGGCCCCGGAGCGCGCCGCTGCGGTCTGCGCCGCCGGTGCGGAAGCCGACGCGCGGACGGGCGCGGCGTTGTGCGCCGGCGCCGCAGGCTTGCCGCTGCCGTTGACGCGCGCCAGGGCGGCGGGAGCCGAGTCGGGCGGCGGTTCGGAATCGGGGCGCATGCCGGCGAAATCGGCGATCACGCGCTGCAGTTTCGGCGTTATGAATTTGACGGCGCCGCGATCATCGAGCTTGATGCCGCGGGAATCCATGACCATCATGATGGCGCCGACCATCATGCGGCGCCCGTTGACCACGCGCAGCAGTACGGCGGAGCGGGAGTCGCCGAGGTCGTAGGCGAGGACTTGAGGGCCGTTGCTGTTCGAGAATGCTTCGATCGCTTCGCGGACCGCATTGTGCTCATCCGGACCCATCGAGCTTTCGCTCAGCCACAGCACATCCCCGTGCTCGTCATGCAAGGATACCGCGTGCGCGCGCGCCGGCTCGACGGCCGCCCGCACTTTTTGACAGACGGCGTCGAAATCGACGAGCGGACTGTCCGTTGCGCTGAAGGGTTTGCCCTGCTCCATAGATCCGACACTTTTAGGGTGAGCGTACATATCTACCGTACCGGCGCCTTTCTTGATGTGATGGTCTTCGCCAAACCGCTGGAGAATCATTGGTTAGCGTCGCCGGCGAGCGGCGGATCGGCGCGTAGTCGGTATGACATATCATCGGCATCCGGTCTCACTTGCGACTACACTTTGTCAACCATGGCGCCAACCCCGGGAACTCGTCAATATCGCTACTACGATTTTGTGATGGCGGCCTATGTCTGCATCCTGCTGTGCTCGAATTTGATCGGGCCCATCAAGGAAACCTCCATTCCGGTGCCGTTTTTCGGCACGGTCACCTTCTTGGCAGGCGTCCTGTTCTTCCCCATTTCCTACATCTTCGGCGACATTTTGACCGAGGTGTACGGCTACGGCCGGGACCGCCGCGTGGTCTGGGCCGGGTTCGCTGCGCTGGCGTTTGCTTCCGTCATGGCCGCGGTGGTCGTGCATCTGCCGCCGAGCCCAAGTTCGCGCGCTATTCAACCGGCTGTGGAGACCATTTTCGGCAATACGCCGCGCATCGTGGTGGCGTCGATCAGCGCATTTCTGTGCGGTACGTTCGTCAACAGCTACGTGCTCGCCAAGATGAAGATCTGGACGCGCGGCCGTTGGCTTTGGACCCGCATCGTCGGTTCGACCCTGTGCGGCGAACTGGTGGATTCGGTGATCTTCTATTTCTTGGCTTTCTACGGCAGCAAACCGCAGGGCGAACTGGTGGCGCTCATGTTCACCCAGTATGGCCTGAAGAGCGGCTGGGAGATTATCGCGGCTCCCCTCACCTATCGAGTCGTGGCGTTTCTGAAGAAGGCGGAAAACGAGGACTACTACGACATCGGCACCAATTTCACGCCTTTTTCCCTCCAGGCGTAGCGCGATCCCGGAAAGCCCCGAAACGCCCGGGCGATGGCCATGCAATTGGTCGTTGCTTTGCCACAATTTGCCATGGCGCCAGAAGCCGGCCGCCCGAATATCGGTCTGAAATAGCTCCCATCGGGCGGCGATTCGCCGCCTGAAGTGGCGAACCAAAAGTGAGGAGCTGTTATGAAGACTGCATATGCCAAGGTTGTTTGGACGGTAGGATTGATGGGATTTAGCGTGGCGGCCTTGGCGGATGCGCCGAAGACCGCCCCGCCTCAGGAACCGATCGGATTCATCGCAGGCGGCGTGATCGGCGGCTTCGCGGCAGGTCCGGTCGGCGCCGTCATCGGCGCGGGTATCGGCACCTGGCTGGGCAAAAAGGTGCATCGGGCGGGCGAGGCGGCCAAGGCCGAAGCTCAAGTGGCGGCGCTCAAGAGCGACAAGTCGCAGCTGCAAAGCGAGACGCTGGCGCTCGAGAGTGCGAAGCAGGACCTGGCGGAGACCAATCGCGCCCTGACGGCGAGGCTCGACGAACTCTCGCATAGCGTGGAGATGGCGCAAACCGCCAAGGACGATGCGGCGCGGGAGGACGCCGCCAAGGTGCTCGACGGTTTGCAGGGCGACGTGCTGTTTCGCACCGGCAGTGCGGAAATCACGCCTGAAATGGCGCACGGGATTGAAGTGCTGGCGGGGGCTGTCGCCAAATCTCCGGCGCTCAAAGTGAGGGTCGACGGCTACGCCGATCCGCGCGGTACGGTGGATACCAACCTCAAACTCTCCGAGCAACGCGCCAATGCGGTACGCGACCTGTTTCTCGCGGCGGGCGTCACCGGCGAGGCGCTCGAGGTGAATGCCTACGGCAAGAGCCAGAGCGTCGCGGAGGATGCCGACGGCTACGCGCTGGAGCGCCGCGTGCGGCTGACGCTGCAGGCACAGGCACCTCTACCGGTTGCCGAGGTCAGCTCGGCCCAACCGCCGCCCGATACGGCGCAGACGAGCCAAAACGAGTGAGCTTTGGGCGGCGGCACCCGAGGGAGTGCCGCCGCTCTTGTTTCGCCGCCGCCCGGTGCCTACGATAGCGAATGGCCGACCATCCGAAGATCGTGGTACTCGACCGCCTGCAAACCGGCGAGTCTGCGAATCCCTCGCCCGAGAAGATTCTCGCCGGCATTCCGCGCACCCGGGTCTCGAATCAATATACCGACGGCACGCAGCAATTTTTCTGCGGATTGTGGACCAGCACCAGCGGCAAATGGCGCGTGCGCTACACCGAAAACGAGTTCTGCGTGCTGATCGAAGGCCGCGTGCGGATCGAGTCGGTCACCGGAGAGCGGCATGATCTCAAGGCTGGCGATGCCTTCGTGGTCCCGGCGGGTTTCGAGGGCACGTGGGAAGTCGCCGAGCCCTGCAAGAAATGGTATGCGATGTTCGATGCGAAGACTTAGGCTGCTTGTAGCGAGTCTGCCGGCGTTGCTCACCGCGCTCGCAGGCTCTGTACCTCAAGCGCACGCCAATCCCTCCCACGCCGATGTGCCCGGAATCGCCTGGTTCGAGGGCGGCGTGGCGGAGGCGTTCGAGGCGGCACGCGCCGCGAACAAGCCCGTGTTCCTGTATTGGGGCGCCAAGTGGTGTCCGCCGTGCCAGCAATTGAAGTCCTCGGTGTTTTCGCGCGCCGATTTCATGGCGAAATCCAAGGAATTCGTCGCCGTCTATCTCGATGGCGACGATCCCGGCGCGCAGAAATGGGGCGAGCGTTTTCACGTCTCGGGCTATCCGACGGTGGTCATTCTGCGGCCGGACCAAAAGGAGATCATGCGCATCGCGGGCGGCATGGATTTGGCCTCGTATGCGGATCTCCTCGACATCGCATTGAGCGATTTGAAGCCGATGAGCGAAGTGCTCGCGGCGCTGCGCAGCGATGCCGTGCCGTTGGGGCACGAGGACTGCCAGCGATTGGCGTACTACGCCTGGGACTTGGCCGACACCGCGGCGGCAGAGCGCAAACCGATTGCCGATGATCTGGCGCGGGCGGCTGCTACGTGTACGACGCTGACTCCGGCCGAACGCGCCCGATTGAGCGTGTCGTCGGTGACTCTGCAAATCACGCCCGACGGAGTTACCCGGTTGATCGGCATCGTCGAGGACCCCGTTTTGGCGCCCAAGGTTGCCGACGCGCTGCAGGACCTCCGTGAAGAGTTCTTCAAGGCCGTCAAGGAACGGGGTCCCGCGGTCGGTGCCGCATTCGTCGCCGCCTGGACGCGCACCATGGACAGCGTTGCCGCCGATCCCAAGGTGATCGATGCGGATCAGCTGTCGGCCATCGGCTCCGAACTGACCGTACTGAAGCAGTTCTCCCCGCAGCTTGAGGTGCCGGAGGATGCGGCCGCCGCGGCGCGGGCCCGAGTCTCGGCCGTCCTCGCCAAGAAATTAGACCCCTATGTGCGCGCCGGTATCGTCAATTCGGCGTCCGACATCTACGAGCAATTGGGCGACACGGATGCCGAGTACGCGATGCTCAAGGGGGAGCTCAGCACCGCAAGATCGCCGTATTACTACATGGCCGACTTGGGCGAGCTCGAGGAGAAGCGGGGACATCGCGAGGCGGCCCTGGCGTGGTTCGAACGCGCTTACGTCGAGTCCCAGGGAGCGGCGACCCGGTTTCAATGGGGGACGATGTATGTCAGCGCCTTGCTGCGGCTCGCGCCGGCGGACCATGTGCGCATCAGAAAGGCCGGCCTCAAAGTGATTGCGGAGCTCGATGGACCCGACCGTATTCAGGCGCGTACGCGCGCGAGCTTGGTGAAGCTCGAGGATCGGCTGCACAAATGGGATGCCGATCACCGCTACGATGCGGACCTTAAGGCGCTGCAAGGGCGCCTCGCCGGTGTGTGCGGCAAGCTGCCGCAGAGCGACAGCGGCTACGACAGCTGCCGCAAGTTTTTAAGCTAGCGGCGCCGCCTCCCGCGGCGCAGCCTAAAGCCTCACGCGGTGGCGCGAATCACATCCGCCAAGGTCTCGACGATCTGCGTGATTTGCTTCGGTTCGACGATGAGCGGCGGCGACAGCGTGATCACCTCGCCGGTTTGCCGCACCATGACGCCGCGTTCGAAGCACTCGAGGAACACGTCGAAGGCGCGGGCACCCGGCTTGCCGGCACGCGACTCCAGCTCGACGGCGCCAATCAAGCCGTAGTTGCGGATGTCGATCACGTGCGGCAGTCCGCGCAGCGAATGCACCGCATCCTCCCAGGACGGGCTCAAGGTGGCCGCGCGCGTCAGCAATTCCTCGCTCGCATAGATGTCGAGCGTCGCGAGGGCGGCCGCGCAGGAGACCGGATGCGCGGAGTAGGTGTAGCCGTGAAACAGCTCGATCACGTTCTCCGGACCCTGCATGAAGGCATCGTAGATTTTGCGCTGCGCGAACACGGCGCCCATCGGGATGGAGCCGTTCGTCAGTCCCTTCGCCGTGGTCATGAGGTCGGGCGTCACGTCGAACGCCTGCGAGGCAAAAGGCCTGCCGACGCGGCCGAAGCCCGTGATCACCTCATCGAATATCAAGAGAATGTCGTGCTTGTCGCAGATTTCGCGCAGCCGCTTCAAATACCCCACGGGCGGCAAAATCACGCCCGCGGACCCCGAAATGGGTTCGACAATCACGGCCGCGATGGTCGATGCATCATGCAGCGCGATGAGGCGCTCCAGCTCATTGGCGAGATGCTGCCCGTAGTGCGGCAGTCCGCGTGAGAAGGCGTTGTGTCCGAGATCGAGCGTATGGGGCAGATGGTCCACGCCCGGCAGCATGGATCCCGCGAAAAATTTCCGGTTATTGACCATGCCTCCCACCGACATGCCGCCGAAGCCGACTCCGTGGTAGCCCTTTTCGCGCCCGATGAGGCGTGTGCGCTGGCCTGCGCCGCGGGCACGGTGGTAGGCAACGGCGATTTTCAACGCCGTGTCGACGGACTCGGAGCCTGAGTTCGTGAAGAACACGCGCTCCAACCCGGGCGGCGCAATCTCGGCCAGCCGGTTGGCGAGCTGAAATGCAATCGGGTGGCCCATTTGGAACGTGGGGGCGTAATCCATGCTGGTGAGCTGGCGCGTCACGGCTTCCGTGATTTCGCGCCTGCCGTGACCGGCATTCACGCACCAGAGGCCCGCGACCGCGTCGATCACCTGCCGCCCATCGGGGGTCCAGTAGTGCATCCCCTCGGCGCGCGTCAACAGCCGCGGATTGGCCTTGAATTGGCGATTGGCGGTGAACGGCATCCAAAAAGCGTCGAGGTCGCTGCGTGCGGGGGCAGGGGTGATCCTTGCGTTCATATCGGCATCCTTACGGGTTCGGGCTCTGCATGATAAGGAAATTCAACACATTCCTCAATTTTGGCGACTTCTGGGCCATAAGTGTTTAATATAATACACACTATGAGCCTAAACGTGGGTGCCCATTTGAAAGCCGTGCGGCAGATGTACGGCCTGTCGCAACGCGAATTGGCGAAGCGTGCCGGCGTCACCAACGGTCTGATCTCACTCATCGAACAGAACCGCGTCAGTCCGTCGGTGAGTTCCCTGAAGAAGGTCCTGGACGGCATTCCCATGGCGCTGGCGGAGTTCTTTACCATGGATTTGTCGGGCAAGCCCGACGTGTTCTTTCCCCGCTCGGTGCTGCCGGACATCGGCACGGGCGCCGTGGAATTGCGTCTCGTCGGCGGACGCCTCGGCAAACGCAGCATGTCGATCTTGCACGAGCGTTACGCGCCGGGCGCCGACACCGGCGAGGAAATGCTGGCGCATGCCGGTGAAGAAGGCGGCGTCATCGTCAAAGGCAAGATCGAACTCTCGGTCGGCGGCGAATCGCGGGTGCTCGTCGCAGGGGATGCCTACTACTTCAAGAGCTCCATACCGCATCGATTCCGCAATCCCGGGCGCGACGAGTGCGAGATCGTGAGCGCGAGTTCACCACCGACGTTTTAGCCGGGTCTTCAGGTAGCATACGATCCATGAGCACGGTAACAGTCGCCGCCACGCAAATGGCCTGCAGTTGGGATCGCGATGCCAACATGGCGCGTGCGGAAACGTTGATCCGCGAGGCGGCGCGCCGCGGTGCGCATGTGGTGTTGATCCAAGAATTGTTCGAGACGCCGTATTTCTGCAAGGATCACTCCACGCGGCATTTCGAACTGGCGAAGCCGCTTCTCGATCATCCGGCGGTGGAGCATTTTCGCGGCCTGGCGCGCGAGCTTGGCGTGGTGCTTCCCGTCAGCGTTTTCGAGCGTGCCAACAACGCCTTTTTCAATTCGCTGGTGATGGTGGACGCCGATGGGGCGGTGCTCGGCAGCTACCGCAAATCGCACATTCCGGAGGGCCCGGGATATCACGAGAAATTTTACTTCTCGCCGGGAGACACCGGCTTCAAGGTGTTCGACAGCAAGTTCGGCAAATTAGGCGTCGCGATCTGTTGGGACCAATGGTTCCCGGAGACTGCGCGGTCCATGGCGTTGATGGGAGCCGAAATTCTCCTGTATCCGACCGCGATCGGTTCCGAACCGCACGACCCGAGCTTGGATTCGAGCGGGCATTGGCAGCGCACCATGCAAGGTCATGCCGCCGCCAATATCATGCCCCTCGTGGCATCGAATCGAATCGGCACCGAGCAGGGCGAGAAATACACCATGACGTTTTACGGCTCATCGTTCATCGCTTCGCACACCGGAGAAAAAGTCGCCGAAGCCGACCGCCACACTGAGACCGTGCTGACCGCGTCGTTCGATTTGGATGCGGTGCGCCGCTACCGCCAGGCGTGGGGCGTGTTCCGCGATCGGCGCCCCGATTTGTACTATCCCCTTTTGTCGCTCGATGGACGCGGCTGACGCTTCCATCCTCGCGCAGGACTTGGACGGGCTTCCGCGGGATCTAGTGTTCGTCGACCTGGAGACGACCGGCGGCAACGCCGCCTATCACCGCATCACCGAAGTCGGCATCGTGCGGGTCGAAAACGGCGTGGCGGTCGAGGAATGGAGTTCACTCGTGAATCCCGAGTGCCGCATCCCCGCCTACATCGAGAGTTTCACCGGCATCAGCAACGAGATGGTCGCCGCGGCGCCGCGCTTCGCCGATATCGCTGAGATCGTGCTCGCGAAACTGCAATCGGCATCGCAGGACAAGCCGGTGTTCGTCGCGCACAACGCGCGCTTCGATTATGCGTTCCTGCGAGCCGAATTCCGCCGCCTCCACGTGCAGTTCAATGCCCGGGTCCTGTGCACCGTGAAGCTGTCGCGGCGGCTGTTTCCCGAGCACCCGCGGCACAGTTTGGATGCCGTCATGGAGCGCCACGACCTGGTTTGCAGCGCGCGCCATCGCGCGCTCGGCGATGCCCGCGTGCTCAGCGATTTTTGGTTCAAGCTGCGCCAAGAAGTGCCCGCGGCCTCGCTCGCCGCCGCCACGCAAACCCTGCTGCGCGCGAAACAGCTGCCGGCGTATCTGCCCGCGGGCCTCGCGGATGAATTGCCCGAGGGTCCGGGCGTGTACCGGTTCTATGGAATCGATGAGGTGCTTCTCTACGTCGGCAAAAGCAATTGCTTGCGCACGGGCGTGCTGGGACATTTCGCGGGCGAGCGCGGCGACTCCCGAGAACAGAAGCTCGAGCGGCTGGTGCGGCGCATCGATTGGCTGGAGACCGCCGGTGAACTCGGCGCCATGCTGCGCGAAGCCGAGTGGATCAAGACGCTTGGGCCGCTGCACAATCGGCGCCTGAAGCCGGAGTCGGCGAGCTGCACCATCAAGGTCATCGAGAAAACGGGAGCGGCCCTGATCATGTCCATCGATGAGGCGGAGCCTGCGGAGCTCGCACGCTCGAGCGGGGTGTTTCATTCGCCCAAGGACGCGCGCAAGGCGTTGCTCGATATCGCCCGCGCGAAGCAGCTTTGTTTGAAGGTCCTGGGGCTCGAGGAGAGCGCGGGTTCTTGCCTCGCCTACCAGCTCGGAAAGTGCAAGGGCGCCTGCATCGGCAAGGAACCGCTCATTTTGCACGCACTGCGCTCGCAGATGGCCTTGGCGCCGCTGAAATTGAAGCCGTGGCCGTTTCCCGGGCGCGTGGCGCTGCGCGAGCGCGGCCCGCTCGGCACCGTCGAGATGCACGTCGTCGATCACTGGGCCTATGTCGGCACCGCGCGCTGCGAAGAAGAGTTGGCCGTGCTTGCGGCGGAAGTGTCCGGAGCCTTCGATGCACACGTCTACCGCATTTTGGCGCGGTATTTTACCAACCATACGAAACTCGACTGGCACGCTGTCTCCGCCCCGACGGCCGGCGCGTGAACGACAACGTGCGCTATTGGATAGCGACGGCGCCGGTCGGCGCAGCGTCGGTGCTGGCGGAGGAATTGGCGCAGTACGGCGCGACCGACATCCGCGAACGCAGCCATGACGTGAAATTCCAGGGCACGCTCGAGGTGGGCTACCGCGCCTGCCTCTGGTCGCGTACCGCGTCGCGCGTGCTCCTCCGCTTGGGCTCGATCGATGCGGGGAGTTCGAACGGCCTCTATGAGGCGGTGAAGCGCATCGATTGGCGCGCGCATCTCGCGCCGGGCGCGACGCTGGCCTGCGACTGCAGCGGCGGCAACGAATCCATCCGCCACACGATCTACGGTTCGCAACTGCTGAAAGATGCGGTGTGCGACAGCTTGCGCGATGCCACCGGCGAGCGCCCGAACATCAAGCCCGAGCGGCCCGATGTGCTGCTGCATCTGCACGTCGAGGGATCCACGGCGCAGTTGTCCGTGGATTTTTCCGGCGAAAGCCTGCATCGGCGCGGCTATCGCACCGCGGGCGGGCGCGCGCCGCTCAAGGAGAACGTGGCGGCCGCCGTTCTGTTGCGCGCGGGGTGGCCGGAGATAGCGGCCCGCGGCGGAGTGCTGATCGATCCCATGTGCGGCTCCGGCACCTTTCTCACCGAAGCGGCCTGGATCGCCGCCGATGCAGCACCCGCGCTCGAAAGGGAGTATTTCGGCTTCAGCGGCTGGCGCGGCCACGACGCCCAAGTGTGGGACCAGCTCCGCGCGGAGGCACGCGCACGCCGCGCCGCCCGCGAACCGCGCCGCTGCATCTTCGGTTCCGACATCGATGCCGATGCCGTGCACATGGCGATTGCCAATGGCGAGAGCGCCGGCGTGGCCGAGTGGCTGCACGTCGAGAAGCGCGCGCTCAGCGAGATCTCGCCGCCGCGCGGCGGCGTCGGACTGATCGTGAGCAATCCCCCCTATGGGGAGCGGATCGGCGCGGAATCGGGACTTCCGGAACTCTATTCGGAACTCGGCAGGATGCTGCGCGAACGATTCCGCGGCTGGCAGGCGGCGATCCTCACGGGCAATCCGCCGCTGGCCCGAAATCTCGGCATCTACGCGAAGCGCACGCATCGGGTTTTCAACGGCACCATTGAATGCCGGCTGTTGCGCTTCGATTTGAACGAATCGAGCGAGCAGCGCCCGGCCGAGGCGGTGCGCGCCGACTGGTCGAGCCGGCCCGGCGCACAGATGTTCGCCAATCGGCTGCGCAAGAATCGCGCGCGCGTCGAGGCTTGGGCCGAACGCGAACACATCGACTGTTTTCGTCTCTACGATGCTGATATGCCGGAGTACGCCTTCGCCATCGATGTCTACGGCCGGGAGGCGGGTCACGTCCATGTGCAGGAATATGCCCCGCCCAAGACCGTGAATCAGGAGAGCGCCCGGGAACGCCGCCGCGAGGTGCTGGCGGTGCTGCCGGAAGTCCTATCGGTGCCCCTGAGCCGTGTGCACTCGCGGGTGCGCAAGCCGCAGAAGGGCAGCGAGCAATACGAGAAGCGCGAGCTCACCGCCGAGCGCCACGCCGTGCAGGAGGGAGGACTCAAGTTCTGGGTCAATTTCCGCGATTACTTGGACACGGGACTCTTTCTCGATCACCGCATCGTGCGCCGGATGCTGCGCGGCTGGGCCGAGGGTGCGGACTTTCTCAATCTGTTCTGCTACACCGGCAGCGCCACGGTGTACGCCGCCGCCGGCGGCGCACGCTCGAGCGTGAGCGTTGATTTATCGAACACCTATCTCGATTGGGCGCACGACAATCTCAAGCTGAACGGGTTCGGCGGCCCCGAGCACGAGCTGCATCGCGCGGACTGTCTGCAATGGCTGGAGAGCCAGGCGGCGTGGGGACCGCGATTTGATTTGATTTTCGTGGACCCGCCCACGTTCTCGAACTCCAAGCGCATGGAGGGCGTGCTCGACGTGCAGCGCGATCATGTGGGCATGATTCGCCGCTCCTTGAAGCTGTTGCGTCCCGGCGGCCGGCTGGTCTTCTCGACCAACTACAGCCGCTTCAAACTCGACTCCGAGGCGCTTCAAGATCTGCGCGTCGAGGACGTGAGCCAAGAGACCATCCCCAAGGACTTCGAGCGCCACGCGCGCATCCATCGCTGTTTCGTTGTGCGCTTCTCGTGCGCCGGACACGCGCCGCTGGTAGCTTAGGTGCGGTGGCAAGGAACGAATCCGTGATCCTCAAGTTCTTGATGAAGCGCGCGCTTTTGTCGCTGATCACTCTCGGCATCCTGTCGGTCGTGGTGTTCTTGGGCGGACAGCTGCTGCCGGGGGATGTGGGGCGCGCGGTCTTAGGTCCGCTCGCCGACGCGAGAGCGGTTGCGGTTTTCAATCATCAAGTCGGCGTGGACCGTCCGCTGCCGGTGCAATATTGGGACTGGATCATTCACTTTGTGAGCGGCGACATGGGCAGATCCTTCACCTTTCGCGCGCCGGTGGCGCCGTTCATCGGCGCAGCGCTGGCGAACTCCGTGAAGCTCGCGTCGCTCGCCTTCGTGCTGGTGGTGCCGCTCGGCATCGCCGGCGGCGTGTGGGCGGCGAGGCGGGCAGGACGCCCGAGCGATCGCGGCATGGTGCTGCTCGGCCAGTCCTTGGGCGTCGTTCCCGAGTTCATTTCCTCCATCGTGCTCATACTGATCTTCGGTGTCTGGCTGCGCTGGCTGCCGATGTCCGCGGATTGGCCCGAGGGCGCGGGGCCGCTGACTCAAGTCCGCTACTTGATTTTGCCGGCGCTGCCGCTGGTGCTGGTCTTCTTCGGTTATATCGCGCGCGTGGCGCGCGTCGGCACCATCGAGGCGCTCGATGCGGACTACACGAGAACCGCGATTCTCAAGGGCTTGTCGATGGCTGCGGTGATGCGGCGGCATGTGTTGCGCAACGCCCTGCTGCCGACGATCACCGTGGTGGCGAGCCTGGTGGGATATCTCGCCGGAGGCCTGGTGGTGATCGAGACCCTGTTTCACTACCGCGGGATCGGCGCCCTGATCTATTCCGCCGCGCGCACCAAGGATTTCCCTATGCTCGAGGCCGGCGTCCTGACCGTGGGCGTGGTCTATGCGCTCGCCTCGGTGTTGGCCGATTTGCTGAGCGCGGCGCTCAATCCGCGGATGCGCGCGGGGCGTGCATGACGGCCGCCGCCGCGCGTGGGGGCGCCCCTCCCGCCGTTCAAAGCCTCGCCCGCGAGCGTCTGCATGCGGCGCTGCGCTCGGCCACTTTGCTCATCGGACTGGCAATTCTGGCGTTTTGGAGCCTCTGCGCTCTGTTCGGAGCGCGGCTGGCGCCGCAGGATCCGTACGCCGACAATTTGCTCGCGACGCTGGCCGCGCCATCCGCCGCGCATTGGTTCGGCACCGACCAGCTGGGCCGGGATATATTCTCGCGCGTCATCATGGGTGCGCGCGATATTCTGATCGTGGCGCCGCTCGCCACCTTGCTGGGTACGGTCGCGGGCACCGCGCTCGGCCTGTGCGTCGGTTATTTCAAGGGTGCGCTCGATGATGTCGTGAGCCGCATCATCGAAGCGCTGCAAGCGCTGCCGCTGGTCATCGTCGCGCTGCTGGCGCTCGCCGCCGTCGGCACTTCCAATGCCACGGTGGTGCTGGTCATCGGCTTCGTCTTCACGCCGCTGATTGCCCGCACGATCCGCGCCGCGGTGCTGGTGGAGAGCGACATGGACTACGTGGCGGCGGCGCGGCTCCGGGGCGATGGTCCGCTCGCGATCATGTTCATCGAGATCCTGCCCAATGTGCTGCCGATCGCCGCCGTCGAGATGACGGTGCGGCTCGGCTACGCCATTTTCTTCGTCGCCTCGTTGAGCTTCATCGGTTTCGGCATTCAGCCGCCGTCGGCCGACTGGGGCATCGCCATCGCGGAGAACTACAGCCTGATCGGCAGCTACTGGTGGACCGTGCTGTTCGACGCGGCGGCCACCGCCTCGCTGGTGATCGGCGTGAATCTGGTCACGGACGGCCTGCAAAGCGTGTTCGACCCATGAATAGCGGCGGCGCCGTTCCACGCCACGCGGAAGCGCAGGACACCGCCGCGCTCTGCATCGAACATCTCGATGTCCTGTACCGGGTCGGGCGGCGCGAGCGGCGGGTGCTCACCGATCTTAATCTCACGATCCGGCGCGGCGAATCCTACGGTTTGGTCGGTGAATCCGGCTGCGGCAAATCGACGGCCGCGTTCGCCGCGATCCGCTATCTCGCGCGCAACGGCGTGGTGAGCGCCGGCCGGATCCTGGTCGATGGGCGCGACCTGATGGCGCTGTCGCCGCCGGAACTGCGCCGCTTGCGCAGCGAAAGCGTGTCGATGGTCTACCAGGATCCGGGGCGCGCGCTCAACCCTACGCTGCGCATCGGACGCCAAATGGCGGAAGTGTTCGAGGTGGCGGAGGGGTTGAGGGGCGGCGCCGCGCTCGAGCGGGCGGCCGAGATGTTGGCGCGCGTCCAGATCCCGAGTCCGCAACGGATTTTGCGCAATTATCCGCACGAACTGTCCGGCGGAATGCAGCAGCGCGTCGTCATCGCCATGGCGCTGTCGACCAATCCCGCGCTGCTCATTCTCGACGAGCCGACCACCGGGCTCGACGCCACGGTCGAGGCCGAGGTGCTCGATCTCATCAGCCGATTGCACGCGGAATTCAGCAACTCGATTCTATTCATCAGTCACAGTCTTCCCGTCGTCGCCCGGATGTGCGACCGGGTGGGCGTGCTCTACGCGGGAGAATTGGTCGAGGAAGGACCGGCGGCGAGCGTCTTCGGCGATCCGCGCCATCCCTACACGGTCGGCCTGATGCGGTGTGTGCCCGCTTATGGGCGGCGCAAGAATCAGGGCCGGCTCGAATCCATTCCCGGATTCCTGCCCACCCCGGGTTCGATCACCGGCCGCTGCGTGTTCGTCGACCGCTGCGGCAATGCCACCGAGCGTTGCCGCGGCGAAGCGCCGCCGCTGATCGATCTCGGCGGCCGGGTGACGCGGTGCTTTTATCCGGAGCGGGCGCAGGAATTGCCGCTGCAGCGCGAATCCGCTGCGGCGGCGCTCTCCGAGCCGCCGGCCGCCGCGCCGCCATCGAGCCCGCAGCCGTCATCGAGCACGCATCTGTCATCGAGTCCGCAGCCGCTATTGCGTGCGCGAAACTTGTGCAAAACCTATCACGTCGCCGGAAAAGCGCTGCAGGCGGTGCACGCGGTGACGCTCGAGCTATGGCCCGGCGAAACGCTGGGATTGGTGGGCGAGTCCGGCAGCGGCAAGAGCTCGCTCGCCAAGCTGTTGCTCGGTTTATCGACGCCCGATGCCGGCAGCCAGCTCGAACTCGCCGGCGAACCGCTGCCGCCGCGCGCCGGCGAGCGCACGCGGGCGCAACTCAAAGCGCTGCAAATCGTGTTCCAGAATCCGGGCTCGGCGTTGAACCGCTCGCAAACCGTGCGCCGGCTGATCGGGCGCTCGCTGCGCCTGGTGGGACTCGTCGGGCGGGCGCGGGAGGTACGGCTGCGCGAACTGGCGGCCTCGGTGCGCCTGACCCTGCGGCATCTCGACGAAAAACCGCGGCAGTTATCCGGCGGTTTGCAACAGCGCGTCGCCATCGCCCGGGCCTTCGCCGGCGGACCGCGCGTGGTCGTGTGCGACGAGCCGACGTCGGCGCTCGATGTCTCCGTGCAATCGGCCATCCTCAACTTGCTGGTCGACCTGCAAGCCGAGCTTGAGGTCAGCTATATTTTCATCTCGCACGATTTGAACGTCGTGCACTACCTGTCCGACCGCATCGCCGTGCTCTACCTCGGGCGCCTGGTGGAAATCGGTCCCTCCGAGGCGGTTTTTTCCGGCCCGCATCATCCGTACACGGCGGCGCTGCTGTCCGCCAATCCGGCTGCCGGCGCCGGTGCGGCCGGGCGTATCCGCCTCACCGGCGAATTGCCCAGCGCCTTGAAGCTGCCGACCGGCTGCGTTTTCCATACGCGCTGTCCGCGCAAGCTCGGCAGCATCTGCGAACTCGAGGAGCCGCCGCTCCACGCTGCCGGCGACGGACACGGGATCCGTTGCCACATCCCGGCGGCGGAGCTGGCCGCGCCGGTCTAGACTATGCGCACCGCCGCCAGATTGAGTTGGCCCGTGGCGGTCGGCTGCACGCCGCTGATGTGTTTTGCCGTGACCGACAGCCAGTCGTAGAAATAGGCGATGATGATCGGTGTCTCCTCCAGCAACAGGCGCTGAATGCCGCCGGCGGCGGCGCGCTGTGCCGCGGGATCGAGCGCGGCAATGTAGCTCGCGACGAGCCGGTCGTATTGCGGATGTTTGAAATGGGCGGCATTGAAAGTACCTTTGCTTCCCAGGCATGCGGTGAGGATGGTATTGGGCACGCCGCGATGCGCGTAGTCCTCGATGCCGATCTCTGAATCGAGCCAGTCCGATTGCCCGAAAACCGCGCGGCCGTAATACGTGGACTGGTCTTCGACATTGAGGTCAAGATCCACGCCGATTTTGCGCGCCGCGTTCTGAATCACGACCGCGTAGTCCGGCATTTCCTGGAAGCGTTCGGTGGTGAGCGTGGCCTTGAAGCCATTGGGCACGCCGGCCGCAGCCAGGAGTTCCCTGGCCGCGGCGAGATCCTGACCGCGTTGCGGCACGCCCGGATCGGTCGCCGGAAAAATCGGCGCAAAGGGAGAGTCGTTGCCGGGAACGGCGTGCCCGCGGAACATGCCGCGCACCAGATTTTCCCGGTTCAGACACAGCGCGATGGCGCGGCGCACGCGCTTGTCGGCAAACGCGCCCCGGTCGGTGCGCATGTGCAGCTGTTCATGCGCACTCGATTTCAACGCCACGATGTTGAGGCGCGCGTCGGCGAGCAGCGCTTGACTGCCCTGCACCGGTACGTGCAGCAGCACGTCGAGTTGGCCGCCTTGCATCGCCAGAACCTGGGCCTGAATGCTGTCATAGAAGCTGAACAGCACGCGTTCGGGGATTGCCTTCACGCCCCAATATTCCTCGTTGCGCATGAAGGATGCCCGCGCCTTGGCGGTGTATTTCTCCAGCCTGAAGGGCCCGGTGCCGTTGAAGGTGCGCTCGAAGCCGCCGCCATCATGCGCGGGTTGTATCACCGCGTTGTAATTGTCTGACGAGACCAAGTACGGGAAGCTGCCGTTCGGTGCATCGAGCTCAAACCGCACCGTGTCATCGTCGAGCGCTTGGGTCCCGCCTGCCGAGAGCGTGCCGGCGAATGCCGACAAGGCGATCGAGCCGTTCTTGGGATCGGCGAGCCGGTTCATAGTCGCGGCGACGTCGCTTGCGGTGAGCGTGTGCCCGTCATGGAACCTGACGCCGCGGCGGATCTTGAAGGTCCACACGCTGCCGTCCGCATTCGGCTGCCAACTTTCCGCCAGCGCCGGCTGCAGCTGCAGCGCAGGATCGGAAACCGCGAGATATTCCGCGGTTTGGGACATCAAGCAGATGCCGCCGGTGTCGGCTACCGTGAGAGGATCGATCAAGCCCGCGGGTACCGGCATGCCGACCGTAACCGCCGGGCGGGGGCCGCCCGCCGCCGCCGCGCCGCGGGGCGCGAGCGCCGCCAGCAGCGGTGCGCCGATTCCGAGAACCGCGGCATAGCGCAGGAACGAGCGCCGACCGATCCGCCCCGCGAGGTAGTCCTCGATCACGGCATCCTGGACTTCCGTCCGCTGCCTCCCGCTTGCGTCGCAAGGGCTCACGCGGCCGCGTCGACGTTCTCGCTGGGGGAGAAGATTTTCGCGGTGAGGGCGTCGGTGAGCTGCCCAAGCTCGGGACCTAAGATGCGGTCCTCGGTCACCGGTGCGACGTGCGTGCGAATCAGTTCCAAGAATCCCTTGAGCGGCGGCGGCGCCTTGCGGTCGGTGACGAACAATGCCTGCGACGCCACCACCGCCAGCATGGCGAGCGAAGCATCCAGACAGCGGCCGGCACGCGCCTCCTTGCTCCACGCGAGAAACCCCGGTGTGGCGACGTCGTCCTGGCCCGCGCCGCTGTCGCATCCGGGAATGAATGTGCGCTGCGCCGCGCCTTTGGCGAGCTCGATATAGCCGTTCGCCGCCATCGTCACATAACCCACGTTGCCGCGCCCGTCGCTCTGTCCGGGTTTGCGGCCGACCAGCAACTGATCGGGCATATGCGAAACCTTGCCGTTCAATAATTTGGCGCTGTGACGCTCGCAGAGCAGGCAGATATCCGCCCAGATGCCCGCCAAGTCATCGAGCGCCGGCGCCGCCATCGCATTATGGTAACCGCCGGTGCTGATGCAGCGGCCCAATGGGTAAGCCGCATCGGGCGCGAGATAGACAGGATTATCGGACACCGATGACAGCGACACCGTCGCGGCGCGCAGAGCCGCGCCGACCGCGCGATGCGCGTGGCCGAGCACGCGCGGCACGATGCGGTAGCTGACCGGCGCCTGGTAATTGCGGCGGCCGTGGACTGCGCCCAAGTATCCGCGCAAAGACTTGAGTACCGCGGCCTCGTCCTCGTCGCCCCAGAGCGATTCGAGCGCCTCGTCATAGTGTTCGAGCGGCGCGCGAAACGCCTCGATCGACAGGGCAAAAGTCTCGAGCGCGAGCTTCAGCCTGCGGCGCCCCGCGATGGCCGCGTCGGCGAGCAGCGCCGCGGCGCAGGGCGCGCCGTTGATCAGCGATCCGCGCTCTTTCACCTCCAGGTCGAAGCGGGTCGATAGTTCGGCGAACAGCGGGTAAAGAGCCAGTATTTCGCCCGCGCCGCCTTGCCCGGCGGCGGCGACCGCCGGCATCGGCGCGCCATCGAGCATCTCTGCCACGGCTTCTGCGATGCGCGGCGTGGTGGCGGAATGCCCTTCGATGAAGTTCGCGAGCCGCGCCAAGACAATGCCGCGCACCACGCGGTCGGGCAGGTAATCGCCGAACGAGGTTGCGGCCGGAAAAGGCTTGAGGCGGGCGTGATGATCGCGCTCTTCGCGCGACAGCCGCGTGTTGGCGCGCTCGCCCATGGCGGTGGTGACGCCGTAGATCACCACCGACGGATCCTTGTCGATGAGCTCTAGAAAGGAAGCGCGGTTGGCGGCGATCCGCTTAAGGGCGGCGTCGCCGATGCGGACGTTTTCGCGCCGCCACGCGGCGCGGTAATAGGCGTTGAGATCAATGTCCGAACGACGATTCAGGATGACGGTCAAGCATTCACCACGCGGCACATCGTACCAAGGTTAAATGCCAAACGGGAGCTTGCCGCTCATTGTGCTGATAACATCGCAATGTGCATCACAGTCGCCTTAGCCGCGAGGATCATTTTCTGTGAAATTGCCCCTGCTGATTTGCCCGGCCGCCATGCTCCTGTGTTTTGCACAAATCGGCATGGCGAGCCCCATCGAGCCCAAGGGTCTCGAGGTCGCGGCCGCGGTCGACGCCTTGGACGTGGAGGCGCATTGGCCCGCAGGCGTGCACGTGGACTGGGAAACCGGCGTGCCCGACGGCAAACCGGAACGGGGCATCGGCAAGCACACGCACTGCAGTGCCTTTGTCGCATCCGCGGCCAAGAAGCTGGGAATCTATATCCTCCGGCCGCCCGAGCATGGCCAGATGCTGCTGGCGAATGCACAATATGATTGGCTCGCGGATCAGGGCGCCGCCCGCGGCTGGCGGCCATTGGACAGCGCCATCGATGCGCAGAGCTACGCGAATCGGGGTTTCTTGGTGGTCGCGGCGTACAAGAATCATCGTGATGATAAGCCTGGACACATCGCCATCGTTCGGCCGAGCGACAAGAGCGAGCCGGCGATTCGCGCGGAAGGTCCGCAAATCACGCAGGCGGGCGGCACCAACTTTCGAAGCACCACGCTGCAGCGGGGATTTGCCGGCCATCCGGCCGCGTGGGAGCAACACGAAGTGCGCTTCTACGCGCATGCGGCTCCGTAATGCCGCGGGCACCGGGCGCGCGGGGATGAGCGACGCGCAGTCCCTGCGTCCGTTTCTTGCGCAACTCGAGCGGCAAGGCAGCTTGCTCAAGATCGACAAGCAGGTCGATCCGTGTTTCGAGCTCTCGGCATTCCTGTCGGCGGCCGATGCGGGGCCGGCCCTGTACTTCGAGCGGATGATGGGATCGGCTTGGCGCGCCGCCGGCAATCTATTCAGCGGGCGCGAGCGGATCGCGGCGGCGCTCGGAGTCGAGGTCAGCGAGATTCTGCCGCGGCTGCGCGCGGCGATTCGTGCGCCATTGATGCCCACCGTGATCGGTGATGCGCCGGTGCAGGCCGTGATGGTCACGACAAATCCGCTCGCGGTGCTGCCGGTGCCGCGCTTCTTCGAACGCGAACGCTGGCCGTACATCACGGCCGGTGCGATCGTTGCACGTGATCCGCACAGCGGGCGCGGCAATCTCTCGTTTGCGCGGCTTGCGATCCAGGACGGCGCTCGCGCGATGGTCGGCATCGCGCCCAACCACCATCTGGCGTTGTTCGCGCGGCGCGCGGCCGCCTTGGGCCGCACGCTCGACATCGCGGTCGTCGTTGGCGCGCATGCGGCGATCCAGCTCGCGGCCTGTCTGTATTTGGGAGTGGGCGACGATGAGATGGAATGCGCCGGAAGCCTGTTGGGTGAGCCGGTCAGGGTGGTCAGGGCGCGCACCGTCGATTTGATGGTTCCGGCCGAAGCCGAATTGGTGCTGGAAGGACGCATTGATGCGGCCCGGCTGATCGAAGAGGGCTTGGTCTCCGAATATCACGGCATGTACGAAGATTACGGCAGCGGATACCTCGCCACCTTCAGCGCTTTGACCCATCGCAGCGACGCGATCCTGCAGGTCATCGAGCCCGGCTATCACCGCGAGCACATGTACCTCGCGGCGCTGCCGATCGCCGCGGGCCTGCAGAGCACCATCGGCGCGGTGGCGCCGAATGTGCGCGACGTCGCGCTCACCGAGGCCGGCGCCGGCCGCACCGACGCCGTGGTGCAGCTGGCGGCGCCCGAGCCGGACCAGGCGCGCCGCGTCATGCTCGCGGTGTTCGCGTCGGTCAACATCGTCAAGCGCGTCACCGTGGTCGACGATGACATCGATCCGTGGGACGCGGTGGCGGTCGACTGGGCGCGCACCAACCGCATGAAGCTGCCGCGCGACCTGCTGCTGCTGCCGAACTCGAGCGCTGCCCGGTCGGAGCCGATGGAGGAAGGCGGAGAGGTCACCAAGGTCGGCTTTGACGCCACGGCGAAAGCCGGCGATCGCGCCGAGGGTAATGCCTGGGCCGAGCCGCCCGCCGAGATACGCGATGCGGCCAGGCGCTGGCTCATCGCCCATCTGCCCGCCGAACGCCGCACCTGGTTGAAATGAGCAAGCCGCGCGTCATCGTCGCGATCTCCGGCGCCTCCGGTGCGATCTATGGCATCAAGGCGCTTGCGCTGCTGCGCGAACTCGGCAGCGTCGAGACCCATCTGGTGGTGTCCCCGGCGGGGGCGCGCACCATCTTGGAAGAAACCGATTTCACGCCCGATCAAGTCGACGCCATGGCCGACGTCTGTCACGCGTATCGCGACATTGCGGCGCCGCCGGCGAGCGGATCCTTCGCGGTTCATGGGATGCTGGTGGCGCCGTGTTCCGCGCGCACCTTGGGCGGGATCGCGGGATCCCTCGGCGACAACCTCATCGTGCGCGCCGCGGATGTCTGCCTGAAGGAACGGCGGCGGCTGGTGCTGCTGTTCCGCGAGACGCCGCTGCATCTCGGCCATATCGAGTTGATGGCGAATGTCACGCGATTCGGTGCCATCGTCATGCCGCCGGTGCCGGCATTTTATACGCGGCCCGCCACGGTCGATGAGATCGCGACCCAGACCGCGGCGCGCGCGCTCGATGTGCTCGGCCTCGCGGTGCCCGTTCTCAAGCGCTGGCCGGTTGAGGAGGAGTGATCCATGGCAGACTTCGATCTCGTCGTAGCCGGCAATTTGGTGCTCGCGGACCGAATCATCAAGAACGGCTACGTGGCGGTGGCGGACGGGAAAATCGCCTTGGTGGGCCGCGGCGTGGCGCCGCTGGCGCGCGAGCAATACGATGCGGCGGGCCAGTGGGTGATGCCCGGGATCATCGATGGTCAAGTGCACGCCGGGAGCCAGGCCGATCAGGAGGGCATTGGACGGGCGTCGCGCGCCGCCGCCGCGGGCGGCGTGACGACCATGGTCGATATGCCGTACGACGATCCCGAGCCCGTGTGGCACGCCGAATTGCTGCGCGCGAAGATCGAGCGCGTGGAGCGCGAATCCCACGTCGATGTGGCGCTCTACGCCACCATCAGCGAGGGCTACGGCACTTCGACCATCGCCGGCTTGATCGAGGCGGGGGCGTGCGCATTCAAGTTTTCGACGTTCGAAGCGGCTCCGGGGCGCTTTCCGCGCATCGAAGAGGATTTGCTGCACGATGCCTTTGCGCTGATCGCCCCGAGCGGCCTCGCCTGCGGCGTGCACAACCAGAATCAGGAACTCACGCGCAAGAACATTGCACTGCTGACCGAGGCGCAGGATACCGGCTGGGATGCCTACGGCCGCGCGCATCCGCCGCTGATCGAGCATCTGGCCACCGCCGTGGTCTTCGAATTGGGCGCCCTCACCGGCGCCCGGGCGCACATCGTGCATTGCTCGCTGGCGCGCGGCTTCGAGCTGTGCGAGATCTACAAAGCCGCGGGCCACAAGACGAGCATCGAGACCTGCGTGCAGTATTTGATGATGAACGCCGAATCCGATATGAAGCGGCTCGGCGCGAAGCTCAAACACTACCCGCCGGTGCGGCCGCAGTCGGAAGTCGATCTCTTATGGACGCATATCGCCGCCGGCCGCTGCAGCTTCGTTTCATCCGATCACGTGTCGTGGGGCCTCGAGCGAAAATCGCACTCCAACATCTTCAAGAACGCCTCCGGCGGTCCCGGCCTCGAAACTCTGCTGCCGGCATTTTGGACCGGTTGCGAAGAACGCGGGGTGTCGCCGACCATGGTCGTGAGGATGCTGTGCGAGGGTCCCGCCCGCCATTTCCTGATGCGCGATCGCAAGGGGTCGTTCGACATTGGAGCGGATGCGGATATCGTGGTCGCCGAACCGGGACGATTCGCGTTCGACGCCTCGAAGAGTTTGTCCGCGGTGCAGTGGAGCTCGTTCGATGGCCGCGAAATGCGGATTCGCGTCGGCGCGACCTTCCTGCGAGGCCGCATGGTATTCGACGGCAGTAGGGTCATGAACCAGGCGGGCGAAGGCCGTTTCCTGCGCCCGCAAACGGTTCCCGCGGCGGCCCTCTCATGAGACAATCGAATCATGATGCATAGGGGATCGCTTGCGGCAGCAGCCCGCTGGGTTCGCGTGGCCGCGCTTGGCGGCGCTGCCGCGGCCGGCGTGACCGCCGCGGTCATCGGCGCCGCCGTGGCGCCGCTGGCGGCGGCTGAAGTGCGCGCCGCCGATGCCGGCCCGGGCGGCGCACCGCCTCCTCCGGACTATCAATCGCTGACCAAGTTGCCCGATTGGAGCGGGGTGTGGACGCCCGTCATCAGCGATCAGGTGGCGCAGGAGCAGAGCAACCCGCCGCCGTGGAAACCCGCACTCGCCAAACAAATCGCCAAGATGTACGCCGATGAAGCAGCCGGTCATCCCTTTGAAATCATCGACCATTGCTTTCCCACCGGCATGCCGAGCTGGATGCTGATCACACACAACGCGATGGAAATATTGTTCACCCCGGGCCGCGTCACCATCTTGGGCGAGGGCGACGGCAATCGCATGCGCCGCATCTATACCGATGGGCGATCGCATCCCGCCGATCCCGATCCGAGCTTTCACGGAGATTCCGTCGGCCATTGGGAGGGCGGTACGCTGGTGATCGACACCATCGGCTTGCTGCCCCAAGCCTACCTCGCGGTCAACGAAGCGGTGGGTATCCCCAACAACGGCGATATGCATATCGTCGAGCACCTGCACCTGCAAGGACCGAATACCCTGCAGGACGACTTGGACATTACCGCGTCCAAGCTACTGACCAAAACCTGGCATACCTCGCGCAAATTCTATCGGCAGCGCGCGCAAAAATACGGCATCGTCGAAGGCGTGTGCCAGCAGGGCAAATTCATCGACGCAAAAGACAGCGACGGCAACGATATCTTTGTGCCGATCACCTTTCACGAAAACGTTCCCGTAGGTACGAAATCCAAATGAAGTTCGGATCGTTGAAGAGCGCCGTGATGGCGCTCGCGCTCGCGGCCATTGCCGCGGCGGCATTCCCGGCTCTGGCGCACCATTCTTTCGGCGTCTATGACCGCACCAAGACGCTGAACCTCAAGGGCACGGTGAAGACATTCCAATGGACCAACCCGCACTGTGTCGTTTGGGTGGTAATCCAGCCGGAAGGCGGCGGCGAGCCGCAGGAATGGTCGATCGAGACCACGAGTCCGGGCGTGCTCACGCGCTCGGGCTGGACGCGCCATTCGCTGAACCCCGGCGACCGGGTGAGCGTGGAGTTCAATCCCCTGCGCGACGGCTCGCACGGCGGCGGCCTCAATTCCGTGACGCTGCTCGCCACCGGTCAGAAACTGCGCGCTGACTTCGCGACCTCGGAAAAACCCGAATTGCAGTGAGTCAACCGGCGTACGCGATCAGCCGGCCCGCGGCGACAATGCCGAGCCACAGCAGCAAGGAGATCCCACCGGTGATTTTCGCCGCGAGAAAATGCTTGGGCGTGAGATCCGCCGCGCCCGCCGCGAGATCCTTTTTTAGAAGCAGCTGAAAGCCCGCGGTCACGAGGATCGCCGTCGCCACCATGGCCATCTTCAACTTGAAGGCGATGTTGTCGAGCGCGCGCTGCGGCTCGCCGATGATGAGGATGCAACCGCTCAAGAACAAGACGACCAGCGACACCCACAGCCACGGCATGAAGCGCCGCGACAGGGCCGCAATGCTGTTGCGCATACCGGCGATCCCGAGGAGCCGCAGGTCGAACATCGCCATCGATGCCACCACCACGGAAATCGCCAGGATGTGCACGATCTGCACGGTGGGGATGATCCAGAAGATCTCTTGAATGAATTGGCTCGCGGCCGTGTGGCCCAGCCAGTGAATGAAGCGCTGAATCACGCCTGGGAGGCTCCTACAGCATGTCCCGCAGCCGGTAGTAGAGCATCGCCAGCACCAGGGAAGGGCGCCGCAGCAGCGGGCCGCCCGGAAAATCCCGGTGCGGCAGGCGCGCGAATACATCGAAGCGCTCGGCCGTGCCGGCCAGCGCCTCCGCCACCAATTTGCCGGCGAGCCCCGTCAGCGACATGCCATGACCTGAAAATCCTTGGGTGTAATACACGTTGGGCGCAAGCCGCCCGAAATCGGGCGCGCGGCTCATGGTGATATCGAGATACCCGCCCCAAGCGTACTGTACCTTGAGGTCTTGGGTCTCGGGAAGCACGCGGACCATGCGCCTCTGCAGGGACTCGGCCAAGTGCGGCGGCTCGAATGCGCTGTAGCTCACGCGGCCGCCGAACAACAAGCGATGGTCGGCGGACAGCCGGAAGTAATCCAAGATCCAGTTGATGTCGGCGATGGCTGCGTTGCTCGGCAGCAGCGCTCGGGCGCGCGCCGCTTCCATGGGCTCGGTCGCTATGATGTACGTGCCCACTCCCAATATGCGCCGCGCCAGCACCGGCGCGACGGGCCCGAGATAGGCGTTGCCGCAAAGTACCAGGTGCCGGCAGCGCACTGTGCCTTGCGCCGTGCGCACCAGCACCAGGGTCCCATCCTCGTAGCCGAGCGCCTGCGTGTTCTCGAAAATGCACACGCCGCAGGCCTCGGCGGCGCGCGCCAACCCTTGCGTATATTTGAGCGGGTGCAGGTGGCCGCTGCGCGGGTCGATGATCCCGCCGAGATAGCGCTCGCTGCGCACATGCGCTCGCAACTCATCGCGATTCAAGAGGCGCGCCGATTCATAGCCGTAGTCGTGGTGCAGTTCGTGCAGCCACTCGTCCAATTCCTGAAGATGCCGCGGTTTGGTCGCGACGTGCACGTGATTGGGGCGGTAGTCGCAATCGATGCCGTGTTCGCGGATCAAGGATTGGGTCAGATCGAGCGCTTCGATCGAGAGGTCGAACAGACGGCGCGCAGCGTCGCGGCCGACTTGGGCGATGAGCGTCTTTTGACTCGCCGCCAGGCCAAAGATGGTTTGGCCGCCGCTGCGGCCGGACGCGCCGTAGCCGACGAAGCGCGCCTCCAGCAAGGCGACCCGGTAACCGCGCTGCGCCAAGTGCAGCGCCGCCGAACAGCCGGCAATGCCGCCGCCGATGATGCCGACATCGGCTGTGAACTCACCCTTGAGCATGGCGCGCCCCGCGCGCGCAGGCTCGCTGCCGGTGGCGGCGTAGTACGACGGGGCGGGCGGAAAATTAAGGCGCACTTGACAACTCGATGCGGTTTGAGTGTTTAAAATTTTGTGGCTATTGACAGGATTTGCCGCCTGTGAGCCTAGCGGGTTATTTGGGCCCAAGGCAAGATTGCCGCAGTGCACCAATCACTGCTAAGTGTTGGAAATGCCTAAATCTTAGCCAATTCTGCACGACCAGCCGGGACGAGTCAGCGTCGGTGTGGTGTAATACGACCGTTAAGAAAGCCTAGTCGTCCATCCGGGCGTTTAATATATTAAACATGTCTCGCTTAGCCGTAATCGGAATTCCGGCCGATCGCCGGCTGTGTGGGAAGCATCACTTCCACATGGTCGGCGAGAAGTACATCGAAGCCGTCGCCGTCGGTGCGAACGCACTGCCGGTGCTCGTCCCTGCTCTGGGACCTGACCTCGATTGGTCGGCGTTGCTCGCCGTCTGCGATGGATTACTGCTGACCGGGAGCGCATCGAATGTCGAGCCCTATCACTACGGAGGACCGGCCAGCACGCCGGGAACGCTACATGATCCAAATCGGGATGCTACGACGCTTCCGCTGATTCCGCGGGCCGTTGCCGCCGGCTTGCCGGTGTTGGCCATCTGCCGCGGCTTTCAAGAGATGAACGTTGCTTACGGCGGCACATTGCACCAGCGCCTGCACGAGGTCCAAGGCTACTCTGACCACCGCGAGGATGAATCCAGCCCGCTCGATGTGCAATACGGACCCGCGCACGAGGTTCTGCTGGAGCCTGGAGGAACCCTGCGGCAAATCGCCGGACGCGAGCGCCTGCAAGTCAATTCGCTGCATTGGCAGGGAGTCGAAACACTGGGGGGTGATTTGCGGGTCGAGGCACGCGCTCCGGACGGTGTCATCGAGGCGTTTCGGGTGGCCGGCGCGCCGAGCTTCGCGCTCGGTGTGCAGTGGCATCCAGAGTGGCAGTTTGAAAGCAATGCATTTTCCCGCGCGCTGTTTGCCGCATTTGGCGAAGCGAGCCGCGAGCGCAGCAGCAAGGTGATTTATGGCTAGCACAATTCAGCAGTTCTTGAAGGAACACGGCATTTCGGAAGTTGAAGCCATCATCCCGGACATGGCCGGCGTGGCGCGCGGCAAGCTCATGCCCGCTGAAAAATTCGCCGAAGAAGAGGGCATGCGGCTGCCCGAGGCGATTTTTTTGCAGACGGTCACGGGCGATTACCCGGATGATCAGAGCGCGATGAATCCATCCGACATCGACATCGTCTTGAAAGCCGATCCGAGCACCGTCCGGGTGGTCCCGTGGGCAGCCGAGCCCACCGCGCAAGTGATTCACGACTGCTTTTACGGAGACGGGCGGCCGGTGACCATGGCGCCGCGCTACGTGCTGCGCCGGGTGTTGGAACTGTACCAGGAGCAGGGTTGGGAGCCGGTGGTGGCGCCGGAACTCGAGTTCTTTCTGGTCGAACCGAATATTGATTCCGACTATCCGCTGAAGCCGCCGGTGGGCCGGTCGGGCCGTCCTGAGATCGGGCGTCAAGCCTACAGCATCGCGGCGGTCAACGAGTTCGATCCCTTGTTCGACGACATGTACTCGTTCTGCGAGGCGCAGGACATCGAGATCGATACGCTGATCCACGAATCCGGTGCGGCGCAGATGGAGATCAACCTGCTGCACGGCTACCCCATGAGCCTCGCCGACCAGGCGTTTCTCTTCAAGCGCACGGCGCGCGAGGCCGCGCTGCGGCACAAGATGTATGCCACGTTCATGGCGAAGCCGATGGCCAAGGAGCCGGGCAGCGCCATGCATCTGCACCAGAGCATCGTGGATGCGAAGACTCGCAAAAACATCTTCAGCCACCCCGACGGCTCGCCCTCGTCATTGTTCTTCGGCCACATCGCCGGCTTGCAGAAGTATCTACCGGGAGCGATGTCGCTGTTCGCGCCCAACGTGAACAGCTACCGGCGCATCAGCCGCTACTCGTCGGCGCCCATCAACGTGCACTGGGGATACGATAATCGCACGGCGGGGCTGCGTGTGCCGATGTCCGGGCCCGACGCCCGCCGCGTCGAGAATCGGGTGGGCGGCGCGGATGCCAATCCCTACCTCGCGATCGCCGCCTCCCTGGCCTGCGGCTACCTCGGCATGGTGGAAGGCTTGAAGCCGTCCGAGCCGATTGCCGGCAGCGCCTATGACCTCGCCATTGCCCTGCCGCGTACGCTGGCGGAGGCGCTGCGCCTGCTGCGCGAGTCGAAGCCGCTGGTGGATGTGTTCGGCGACCGTTTCGTGCTCGCTTATACGGCGGTCAAGGAAGCCGAATACGAAACCTTCGCGCAAGTCATCAGTTCCTGGGAACGCGAGCACTTGCTGCTGAACGTGTAGCCGCGGAACTTTTCATCGGCCATGGGCCTGTCGCCCGGGCGTCGGCTGCGATATAACTAGCGCTCTCGGCAACGAAGGGGAAGCGTTTGATGTCAAGGGTTCGTCGGACGGCGATTCTGGCGCTCGGATGTTCGTTGTTGTTGTGTGCCTGCGGCGGCGGAAAATCGGCCGGCAACTCCTCGCCCAAGGACGGCGCCACGGTGTCCGCAGACGCGCCCGGTGGCGGCAAAGTTCTGAATCTATTCATTTGGTCCGACTATCTCGCGCCCAACACGCTGTCCGATTTCGAGAAACAGACCGGCATCAAGGTGCACGTCGCCTATTTCGACACCAACGAGACCTTGGAGACCAAACTGCTCGCCGGCAGCAGCGGCTACGATATCGTGGTGCCGACCGCATCGTACTTCGAGCGCCAAATCAAGGCCGGCGTGTATCTGACGCTGGATAAATCCAAGCTGCCGAATCTCAAGAACATGGATCCCCAGCTGATGGCGCGAGTCGCCATGCACGATCCCGGCAACGATCATGGCGTGATCTACACCTGGGGCACCAATGGCATCGGCTTTAACGAAAAAATGGTCAAGGCGCTGATGCCCGATGCGCCGCTCGACAGCTGGCGGCTGGTTTTCGATCCCGCGGTCGCCTCGAAGATCGCCAAATGCGGAATCAGCGTGCTCGATTCGCCGGCGGAAATGCTGCGCGCGGTGCTCAATTACCTGGGGCGCGACCCCAATTCGCAGAAGCCCGAGGACCTGGCGGTGGCGGAAGCCACGCTGTTGAAAATCAGGCCCTATATCCGCAACATCAACTCCTCGGAATACATCGAGGCGCTCGCCAACGGCGATCTGTGCGTCGCCGTCGGCTACAACGGCGACGTGCTGCAGGCGCGCGACCGCGCGCGGGACGCCAACAAGGGCATCGACATCAGTTACATGGTGCCGAAAGAGGGTTCGATACTTTGGTTCGATATGCTGGCGATACCTAAGGATGCGCCGGATCCGGACAGCGCTTACGCGTACATGAACTACATCATGACGCCGCAAGTGATCGCCGATATCTCGGATTTCAAACGCTATGCCAACGCCAATGCAGCGGCGCAGCCGCTGGTGCTCGCCGCCGTGCGCGACGACCCGGCCATTTACCCGCCGCCTGAGCTGCGGCAGAAACTGGCCGTGCAACTGGCGGATTCGGCCGATCAAACCCGCGCCATTACCCGCGTGTGGCAGAAGTTCAAGACGGGGCAATAGGCATGGCCAACTCCGGTGAAGCAGCCAAGTCCGCGCAGTGGCGGGATCCGACCGCGCGCGCCTACGTGCAGATCGAACGCGTCACCAAGTCGTTCGGTGATTTCAAGGCGGTCGATGATGTCAGCCTCAAGATTTATCAAGGCGAGATTTTCTGCCTGTTGGGAGCGTCCGGCTGCGGCAAGACCACGCTGCTGCGCATGCTCGGCGGCTTCGAAACACCGAGTTCCGGCCGCATTCTGATCGACGGCGAGGACATGACGGGCGTGCCGCCGTACGAGCGGCCCGTGAACATGATGTTCCAGTCCTACGCGCTGTTTCCGCACATGAACGTCGAGCAGAATGTCGCCTTCGGCCTGAAGCAGGACCGCGTGCCGAAGGCGGAGATCGCCGAGCGCGTGGCCACCATGCTGGAACTCGTGAAGCTCGGCGGCTTCGCCAAGCGCAAGCCGCACCAGCTGTCCGGCGGCCAAAAGCAGCGCGTGGCGCTCGCGCGCTCGCTGGTCAAGCGGCCCAAGCTGCTGCTGCTCGATGAGCCCTTGGGCGCGCTCGACAAGAAGTTGCGTGAGCACACGCAGTTCGAGTTGATCAGCCTGCAGGACAAGCTGGGCGTGACGTTTCTGGTCGTCACGCACGACCAGGAAGAGGCGATGACCTTGGCCAGCCGCATCGGCGTCATGGATCACGGTGAAATCGTCCAGGCGGGAACTCCGTCCGAGATCTACGAGTTCCCATCCTCGAAATTCGTGGCCGATTTCGTCGGATCGGTGAATATCTTCGAGGGCAAGCTCATCGAGGACGAGCCGGAGCATGTGCGCATCGGCTCCGACGAACTCGGCGCGACCATTTACGTGAGCCACGGCATCAGCGCGGCCCCGGAAGCCATCGTTTGGGCCGCGGTTCGTCCGGAGAAAATCTTCATGTCCACCGCGCCCCCCGGCGGCACCGACAACGTGGTGCGCGGCGCGGTTCAGGACATCGCCTACCTCGGGGACCTGTCGATCTATCTGGTCAAGCTGCCGACCGGCAAAGTGGTGCGAGTGACTCAACCGAACACCTCGCGCCACGCGGAGGCGATCACCTGGGATCAGCAGGTGTATCTGTCGTGGGATGCCTCGAGCCCGGTGGTCGTGACCCGATAGCGCATGCGAGCTTCCGCGCATTTGCAACGCTGGGGTATCACGGGCCGCGGGCTGGTGGTGGCGCTGCCGTACCTGTGGCTGCTGCTGTTTTTCGTCATCCCCTTCGTCATCGTCCTGAAAATCTCCTTCTCCGACATCGATCTTGCGATCCCGCCATACAAGCCGCTGATCGAATGGATCGGCAAGAATTCCCTCGCGATCAAAGTCGACTTCAACAACTACGCGTTCCTGTTCACCGACTCGCTCTATATCCATGCGTTCTTGAATTCGATCAAGGTCGCGTTCATCTCGACGCTGCTCTGCCTGATCATCGGCTATCCGGTGGCCTATGGCATCGCGCGCTCCGCGCCGAAGACGCGAAACCTGCTGTTGCTGCTGGTGGTGCTGCCGTTTTGGACGTCCTTGCTGCTGCGGGTGTATGCCTGGATCGGCCTGCTCAAGGCCAACGGCGTCATCAACAACGTGCTGACATGGCTGGGAGTGATCCATGAGCCGCTCAACATGCTGTACACGCCGTTCGCCATGTACGTCGGAATCGTCTATTCCTACCTGCCGTTCCTGATCTTGCCGCTGTACGCGAATCTCGAAAAAATGGACTGGGAGCTGCTCGAGGCGGCGGAGGATCTGGGATGCAGACCCTGGCAGGCCTTCTACAAGATCACCCTGCCGCTGTCGCGCAACGGCATGCTGGCCGGTTCCATGCTGGTGTTCATTCCGGCCGTCGGCGAGTTCGTGATACCGGCGCTGCTCGGCGGTCCGAATGCGCTGATGATCGGCCGGGTCCTGTGGGATGAGTTCTTCTCGAATCGAGCCTGGCCGGTGGCGAGCGCGGTGGCGATCCTGCTGTTGATTCTCCTGGTGCCCTTCATGATGTGGTACCAGAGCGTGCAGGCACGCGAGTCGGCGGGCGCGCGATGAATTACCGGCGCTCGTATTTCATCGTCACCTGCCTTGCCTTCGGTTTCGCCTTCTTGTACATCCCCATTCTGTCGATGGTGGTGTTCTCCTTCAATGCCTCCAAGCTCGTGACGGTGTGGGACGCGGCGAACTCGCCCACGTTGAAGTGGTATTACTCGTTGCTCAACAACGAAGAGATCCTCGACGCCGCGTGGATCTCGCTGAAAGTCGCGGTGATCAACGCCTCGGGTTCGGTGATTCTGGGCACGCTCGCGGGTTTCGGCCTGGCGCGTTTCACGCAATTCAGGGGCCGCTTCACGCTGAATGCGATGACCACGGCGCCGCTGGTCATGCCCGAAGTGATCACTGGATTGTCGCTGCTGCTGCTGTTCGTCGCCTTGGAACAGACGATCGGCTGGCCCGCGGGCCGCGGCATCACCACCATGACCATCGGCCACATGACCTTTTCCATGGCCTATGTCACGGTGGTGGTGCAGTCGCGCATGGCGACCTTCGATACCGCGCTCGAGGAGGCCGCGATGGATTTGGGCGCGCGGCCCCTCAAGGTGTTCTTCGTCATCACCCTGCCGATCATTTTTCCCGCGATTTTGTCGGGTTGGCTGCTGGCATTCACCTTGTCTTGGGACGATTTGGTGATCTCGAGCTTCACCTCCGGTCCGGGCTCGAGCACGCTGCCGATGGTGGTGTTCTCGAAGGTGCGGCTCGGCGTGAGTCCGGAGATCAACGTGCTCGCGACCCTCACCATCGCCGTGGTCACGCTGATGATCGTCGGGGTCAGCTTCTGGATGTCGCGCGCGGCCAAACTCGAGCTAGCGGCCGCCTAAACGGGTTATTTCACGCGACGTTAAACTTTTGCGCGACGTGCTAGTCTGAAGCACAAATACATCGTGCACTCCTGGGAGATTTTGGATGGCTTCACGTTTCTTCGCACTGGGCGCGTTGGCGGTTCTCGCGGCCGTGGCGGCATCGTCGGCCGTCATTCCACCCGCACTGAATCGCCTGCAGTCGAAGTCAGCTCCCGGCGCCGCGCACCTCTATGTGTCGGGCAGCCGCAGCGCGCAGCAACGCCAAAGCGCCGTGGCCGCGAAACTCGACTCGGTGCTCGCCGATTTGGCGCGCCACGCTGCGCGCGTGCGGCCCGCCCACGCGCTCGCGGATCTGCATTCCCTGAGCCCGGCAGCCCGGTTCATCCAGATCTCGGCGAAACAGGCGCCGCTGGTCCTCATCGATGCCAACACGCTCGGCGACCCGGGGCAATTGGAAGCGGCTCTCGTCGGGCTGGGACTCAGGCGCGCGGCGCGTTACGGAAATGACGTCGGCGGCTGGTTGCCGGTGAATCAGCTCGAAGCCGCGGCCGCCCGCAGCGAGCTGCTCTCTTTGCGCGCCGCCATGCCGCGCGCGCGCAGCGGGCCTGTGGCCACGCAGGGCGATTTCGCGCAGCGCAGCGCGGTGGTGCGCACGGATTACCCGGCCATAACCGGGTCGGGCGTCACCGTCGGAGTCCTTTCCGACAGTTTCGATTGCTATGCCGTGTACGCAGAACCCGGCAGCGGTGTGCCGGTCTCGGGCAACGAGGGATACGCCTACAACGGCTTTACCGCCGACTACGCCTCGGACGTGTCGACCGGCGCTCTGCCCGCCAATGTCGACGTGCTGGAAGAGGCCGACTGTCTCGACTATGGCGCGCCGACACAGCTGCCCTTCACCGACGAAGGCCGGGCGATGCTGCAAGTCGTCCATGCCGTCGCGCCGGGCTCGAGTCTCGCCTTTTACACGGCGGACAACAGCGAAGCTGATTTTGCCGCCGGCATCGGCAAACTCGCGTCCGCCGGGGCCAAGGTCATCGCCGACGATGTGGGCTATTTCGATGAGCCGTTCTTTCAGGATGGAATCGTGGCGCAGGCGATCGATGCGGTTGAAGCTCTGGGCGTGACGTATTTTTCCGCCGCCGGCAACGATGGGACATTGTCCTATGAGAACACCGCCCCGAGCTTCACCGCGGTGTCGGCCAGCGGGCCGAATACCGGGGAACACTTGCTGAATTTCGATCCGACGGGCGCGACCGATACGACGGCGCTGCCGGTGACCATTCCGCCGATTCCGCCCGGTGATTTCGTGGCGGTCGTGGTGGAGTGGGATGAGCCGTACGTGACCGGCTGCACGGCCGTTCCAACCAGCCTGTGCACCGGGGCGAGCAGCAGCATCGATGTTTGCGTTACCGGAGGAACCGGCAGCGACACGATTACCGACTACGACGGCAATGCGGCGAGCTGTACGGGTCCGAACGCGGCCGGCACCGATCCGTACCAGATCATGATCATCGGCAATCCGGCCAATGCCGCCGGCAACACCACTCAACAGACCTTGAACGTCATCGTCGGTTTGGCCGCGAATGCGCGCGGCACCACCGCGCCGGGCCGCATCATCGTCTCGGTCGAGGACGACGGGCTCGGCAGCACCATCAATTCCTTCGCCACCAACAGTGCGACGATCCAAGGGCATCCCGGCGCCGCAGGGGCCGCCGCGGTGGGAGCCGCGTTCTACTTCGACACCCCGCAGTGCGGAACACTGCCGGCGACGCTCGAAGCATTCTCGTCGGAAGGCGGCGCACCGATTCTCTTCGATACCGCGGGCGTGAGATTGGCGGCGCCGATCATCCGTCAAAAGCCGGACTTCGTCGCTCCGGACGGCGTCAACAATACGTTCCTGGGCTTTACGCTCGCCAAAGGCGGCCTGACCGGCGCCAGCGGACTCCTGAATACCACGATCAGCGAATGCCAGAACGATCCCAGCTATCCCAATTTCTTCGGCACTTCGGCCGCGGCACCGCACGCGGCGGGCATCGCCGCCCTGATCCGGCAGGCGAACGCTGCGGCCGCACCTGCGCTCATCTTGAGCTCGTTGCGCAACGGCGCGACGCCGATGAGCGGCGCCACTCCGAATTTCAATTCCGGTTACGGATTCATCCGCGCCGATACCGCGCTGCTGGCGCCAAATCTATCGTTGGCAGCGACTTCGGTCGCTCTCGGCCGCTCGACCACGCTCGCGTGGTCCTCGATCTATCCGACGAGTTGCACGGCATCGGGTACCGCCGGCGCTGCCGCCGCGTGGAGCGGAGTCAAGCCGAAAAGCGGCGGCATCATCGTGACTCCCACCGTCGCCGGCAGCGCGACCTATACGTTGACTTGCGCCAATGATTTCGGCGTATCGGCGGCGGATTCGGTGACTTTGACCGCGACCTCGGGGACGGCGCCCGCAGCGCCGACGCTGTCCTTGGCGTCCTCCACGGTCGCGGTCGGCAGTTCGACGACGCTCAGCTGGGCTTCCGTCGGCGCCACCGGCTGTACGGCTTCAGGCAGTTGGAGCGGAGCGCTCGCCGTGAGCGGCAGCCGGGTCGTGAGTCCGACGGTGGTCGGAAGCGAGACCTTCACGTTGACCTGCAGCAATTCCGGCGGCGAATCCCGACCGGCCTCCGTCACGCTGACCGCGACGGCGGCGCTGGTACGGCCCGCGGCACCCACGCTGACGCTCGGTGACGCCACCATTGCCGCCGAAACCACGACCACGATTGCCTGGACCTCCGTCGACGCGACCAGCTGCACCGCTTCGGGGAGCACGGACTCGGTGCCATCGGGCTGGAACGGAGTGCTGTCGCCGAGCGGCCAATACACGCTCACTCCCACCACCACCGGCGCCATCACCTATTCACTGACCTGCTCCAATGCGGCGGGCATATCGCCCGAGACCTCAGTGGTCTTGAAGGTGACCGCGGCGACGAATACCGGCGGTGAAGGTTCCTTGGACACCCTCACGCTGCTCGGTCTGATGCTGCTCGGTTGCGCCCGGCGGGGGCGCGCGGTGAAATTCTCTCTGCAGCGGTTCTTCTAGGCACGAACCTCAAGTCGCCGCTGCATCGGCCGCTATTCAGGGCTATGCAGACGCCCTTGCCTGATACGTTCGCCGAGAGCAGCAACTGCGATTTCGTGCATGGTCTGTTGGAGCAAGCTCTGGCGCGCGGTGAATTTGCGATACCGATGCTGCCGGAAGTCGCGATCCGCGTCGTGCGCAGCAGAGAATCGAGCAATGCGCAGGATTTGGCGGACATCATCCATGCCGATCCCGCCCTGACGATGTATGTGCTGCGCATCGCCGCATCGGCCGCCAACCGCGCGGCCCAGCCGATACTCACCTTGCAGCACGCGGTGGCGTGGCTCGGATTCGACGAAGTCGCCAACATCGCCTTCACGCTGGCATTGCAAGGCAAGATGCTCGATGTTCCCGGGCATCAGCACAAGGCGCGGCGCCTGTGGCGGCACTCCCTCGCGAGCGCCTTGTGGTCGCGGCAGCTCGCGCTGATGCTGGCGCGCGACCCCGGTCCGAGTTATCTGTGCGGACTGCTTCACAACATCGGCAAAGCCGTGACGCTCGGCGCCGCCCACGATCTTGCGCGAAAATCTCGCAAGCAGCTCTCGAGCGAGGACTACGACAGTCTGGTGGAAACCTTTCACCGCGACGTCGCCGCACGTGTCGTGACCGCGTGGCAGTTGCCCCCGCCCATCCTCACCGTCGTGAGCCGTTGGGAAGCGTATGAGAACGCCGGAGAGGCGCATTTCGAATGCAACATCGTGAATCTCGCGCATCGCTTGGCCGATTGCACGCTGCTCGAGTCCACGCATCTTGCGCGCGACCTCCTCACCGTCGATCCGGTGTATCGGGATCTCGGACTGTCGCCGGAAGACGGCATCCCGCTGTTCGATTCCGCGGCGGACATCAACGCCGAATTGGACCGCTACCTGGCGCCGTAGGCCCCTGAAGGCTCCCGGGGCGCGCGGCCGCGGCGGTGCTATCAATGCGGCCGCGCCTCGATTATCTTCCCCGCATGAAAAACAATACCTTCGTGAATCACCCGCCCTCGGTCGAGGTGCCGGCGGACAATCGGCCTCTGGTGGCGCCGATCTACCAGTCGGTGAAGTTTACCTTCGACGATGCGGCCGAAACATTGCGCTATCTGCGCGGCGAGCGCGAAGGCTTTTTCTATTCGCGCACCTCGAATCCGACCTTGAAGCAACTGGAGCTTCTGCTGGCGCAACTGCAGGGCCGAGACGGATGTCTGTTGGTGGGGTCGGGAGTGGCGAGCATCGCGGCCACGGTGTTGGCTCTCTGCAAGCAGGGCGATCACCTGCTCGCGTTCGTCGAGTCCTACGGACCGACGCGCTATCTCGTGCAGCATGTGCTGGCGAGATACGGGGTCACTCATACGCTGCTCTCGATCGAAGATCGCGACGGCATCGCGCGCGTCCTCGCCGAAACCCCGACGCGAATGGCGCTGTTCGAAAGTCCGACCAATCCGGTAACCAAGATCGCGGACATCGAGCACCTGACCGCGCACGCGCGCCGCACCGGCTGCCTCACGGTCATGGACAACACCTTTGCGGGCTTCCATAACCACGGCGGTTTCGATGTCGATATCTATCTTCACAGCCTGACCAAGTATGCCTCGGGTCACGGCGATGTCATGGGCGGGGCGATCATCGCGCGCGCTCCATTGATCGCCGACATGCGCAAGGACATCGTCTCGATGGGGCCGACGCTCGATCCGCACGCCGCGTTTTTGATCCAGCGCGGGATGCGCACCTATTTTTTGCGTTACGAGCGTCAATGTGCGAATGCATTGGCCGTCAGCCGTTTCCTGCAAAGTCACCCCAAGGTCAAACGCGTTTTCTATCCCGGTCTGCCAACCCATCCGCAGCATGCCCTGGCGAAGCGCCAAATGAGCGATTTTGGCACCGTGGTGAGCTTTGAATTGGATGCCGGTTTCGAGGAGGGCAATGTTTTTGCCGAAGCGCTGCAGTTCTTTGCCATCGCGGCGAGCTTGGGGTCCGCCGAGTCGCTGGTGATGCCTCCGCAGTTGCTGGGCGGCCAGGAATACACGCCGGAGCAGCGCGCCATCTCGTGCATCAATCGCGGCACGGTGCGTCTGTCGATCGGCATCGAGGATGCCGAGGACCTCCTGGCCGATCTCGAGCAAGCGCTGAATAAGGCATTCGTTTGACATATTGCAGTTAACATGACCGGCACCCTCAAGCATCCGCGCCGCTGGCCGACCTATGGAACTCAGCCGTTGCGTCGCCAGGGGTGCGTCAGTGAGTCTCGAACCTGCAGTTGTTCTGTCCGCGCTTCATAGTCAGACCGCGCGCAAGTATCTGACCGAATCCCTGAGCGCCCCGCAAACGATTGCGCCGCCGCCGCGTGTCTGCGCGCAGCTCGCCGAACTCACGGCGCAGCAGGCCACCGACGCCGCGCAACTGGCGCGGCTGATTCAATCCGATCCGGCCCTGGCCGGCGAGATCATGCGCGTCGCGAACTCGCCGGCGCTGCGGCCGCGCGCCGCCATCGTGTCGCTGCAGCAAGCGGTCTCCTGGCTCGGAGTGGCGGAGCTTCGCAACATCGCCACGGCCGTCATGTTGCGCGGCGAGGTTTTCAATGCGCCCGGCCACGAGCCCGAATCGGAGGAACTGTGGCGCGAAGCGTGGCTTGCCGGTTTGTGGGCCAAGGAAATCGCCCGTGAACGGCGCAAGCATGTGGAAAGCGCCTTCCTCGCCGCCTTGATGCATCGCACCGGCGCCGCACTGGCGCTCAAGATTCTCTCGCGCTACGAAGCGGACCAGCGCACCGTCATGGATGCGCGCACCTTCGCCGATCTCGTGATGGAGTTCGAGCCGGCATTCGGCCGCCTGCTGATGAGCAGCTGGTGCCTGCCCGGCGATGTGCAAGACGGTGCCAGCGACTGGCGCAATTACCGCGAGTCCCCGCACAGCGACCTCGCCGGCACGGTGCACGCTGCGCATTTGTTGGCGGCTCACACCCTGCATCCGCTGCTGTTGAGCGAAGAGCTGGTGATCGACAGCCCCGTATTCGTTGAACTCGGGGTGTTCCCCGATGAACGCAAATCAATGCTGGCCAAGCGCGATCACGTGCGCAGCCTCGCGGGCATTTGAGCGATGCTGCCTCCCGCGGATTTCGATCTCATCTGTCTCGGGTCCGGTCCGGCGGGTCAAAAGGCCGCAATCCAGGCAGCCAAGGCGGGCTTTCGCGCCGCGGTCGTCGAACGCGAACGAGAGATCGGCGGGTCCTGCCTGTTGTCGGGCACCATTCCGAGCAAGGCGCTGCGCGAACAGGCCTTGCGCTATCGGCGCATGCGCGGCAGCGCCTCGTCGCTGGCGGTTGAACTCAAGGGCGATGCGCCCTTGTCGGCCTTGTTGCAGGGTGTCGACGCCGTCATCGCCGCCCAGGATCGCTATTTGCAAGCGCAGCTCGCGCGCAATCGAGTGGATTTGATCCGCGGCCGGGCGGTGCTGCTGGATGCCCATCGCATCGAAGTGGAGCGCGTGGACGGCTCGCGCAGCGTGCTGCACGCGCCGCGCGTCCTGCTTGCCACGGGGTCGAGGCCGCGGCACATTGCGGCCATACAGGTCGATCATGAACACGTGCTTGATAGCGACTCCATCTTGAGTTTGCCCTACCTACCGCGAACTCTGATCGTCCTCGGCAGCGGCGTGATCGCGTGCGAGTACGCCTCGATATTTGCCGCCTTAGGGTCGGCGGTTACGCTGGTGGACAAGGCGGCCGAGCCCTTGGGGTTCTTGGATGCGCCGCTGCGCGCCGGTTTTCTCGCGGCATTTCGTTCGATGGGCGGCCACTACCGCGCGGGCTGCGAAGTCAGCGCTGCGCGCTTCGACGGCTTCTCCGAGGTCGAGGTGTCGCTGAAAGGCGGCGATGTGCTGCGCGCCGACATCGTCTTCGCGGCGTTCGGCCGCATCGCCAACCTGGACGGCATCGGCTTGGACCGGCTCCTGCTCGGCATCAATTCGCGCGGCCATGTGCAGGTGAACGATCGCTTCGAGACCAACATACCCGGGATATACGCCGCGGGCGATGCCATCGGGCCGCCGGCTCTCGCCTGCGCCGCCGCGGATCAAGGCCGCCGCGCGGCGCTCGCCGCATGCGGATTGCCGCCGCCGGCCGCCGCGAGCCTGGTGCCGACGGGCGTATACACCATTCCGGAAATCGCCTGCGTCGGCTTGTCGCAGGCCGATGCGGCCGCGAAAAAAATCGATGTGATCGCCGGGCGCGCCGATTTCGGCGAAGTGGCGCGGGCGCATATTGCGGGAGAGCCCGCCGGTTTTCTGACGCTCCTCTGCGAGCGCGCTTCGGCGCGCGTGTTCGGGGTTCAAGTGCTCGGCGAGGGGGCCACGGAGCTCGTGCACTTGGGGCAGGCGGCCATCGCGGCCGGGGCCACCGCCGAATTTTTCGTCGAGCAGATATTCAACTTCCCCACCATGACCGAGGCGTATCGGATCGCCGCGTTCGACGTGATGAAGCAGCGCAGCCTGCCGCGCGCCGCGGAGTTGAGGCTCGCGCGCGCGGCGGGATGAGCGCGCGCTAAAAGCGCGCTAGAGATTGCGGATCAGGATATCGCCGAATTCGCTGCACTTGACTTCGGTCGCACCTTGCATCAGGCGCGCAAAATCATAGGTCACGGTCTTTTGCGCGATGGTCTTGTCCATGGCGCCGATGATGGCGTCGGCCGCTTCGAGCCATCCCATGTAGCGCAGCATCATCTCTCCCGACAAGATCACGGAACCCGGGTTGACCTTGTCGAGGTCCGCATACTTCGGCGCCGTGCCGTGCGTGGCTTCGAATACGGCGTGGCCGGTCAGATAGTTGATGTTGCCGCCCGGCGCGATGCCGATGCCTCCGACCTGCGCGGCCAGCGCGTCCGACAAGTAATCCCCATTGAGATTCATGGTGGCGACCACGTCGAACTCATCCGGGCGGGTCAATACCTGCTGCAAGGTAATGTCGGCGATCGCATCCTTGATGATGACCTTGCCGGATTTCCTGGCGGCGTCCATCTGCGCATTCGCCTCCTTTTCCCCCTGCGCGGTTTTGATGCGATCCCATTGCTCCCAGGTGAACACCTGATCCGCGAACTCGCGCTCGGCCAATTGATAGCACCAGTTGCGGAACGCGCCCTCGGTGAACTTCATGATGTTGCCCTTGTGCACGATCGTCACGCTCTTGCGCCGGTTGGCGATCGCGTACTCGACGGTGGCGCGAAACAGCCGGTCCGTGCCTTGTTTGGACGCGGGCTTCAAGCCGATTCCGGAGCTATCGGGAAAACGAATCTTGGCGAATTGCTTGGGGAAGTTCTGTTTGAACAAGTCGAGAAACTTGCGGGCGTCCGGGCTGCCCGCCTCGAACTCGATGCCCGCATAGATGTCTTCGGTGTTTTCGCGGAAAATGACCATGTCGACTTTTTCCGGCGTCTTGACCGGGGACGGGACGCCCTTGAACCATCGCACCGGGCGCAGGCAGACGTACAGATCCAAGAGTTGCCGCAGTGCGACGTTGAGCGAACGGATCCCGCCGCCGACCGGCGTGGTCAGCGGCCCCTTGATCGACACCAGGTAGTCGCGGCAGGCGGTCACCGTTTCGTCCGGCAGCCAGGTGTTGTAGGCCTTGTTGGCTTTCTCGCCGGCAAACACCTCCATCCAATGAATCTTGCGCTGGGTCCCGTACGCCTTCTGCACCGCCGCGTCGAGCACTCGCACGCTGGCACGCCAAATATCGCGGCCGGTACCGTCGCCCTCGATGAACGGGATGATGGGTTGATCCGGGACCTGCAGCTTGCCGCCGGCGACGGTGATTTTCTCGCCCCCCGCGGGGACTTGCGCGGTGAATGGCTTGGCGTCGGACATTCGTTGGCTCCTCTAAATTCAGGCGCAATGCTAGCATGCGCGGCTTGCGCACACTCACATCGACCCCTCGGAGAGACGGCTTCCGGATGCCCGCGGAATTCGAGCGGCATGCCGGTTGCTGGATGCTTTGGCCGGAGCGGCCGGATAACTGGCGCGACGGCGCAAAACCGGCGCAGTCCGTGTTTGCGGCGGTTGCAGCGGCCATTGCCGAGGGCGAACCGGTCACCGTCGGAGTGTCCGCGGCGCAATTTCAAAACGCTCGCGCGCGCCTGCCGAGCCGCGTGCGCATCGTGGAAATCTTGAGCAACGACGCCTGGATCAGGGACTGCGGCCCGACTTTCGTTGTCGACGGCAAAGGCCGGCGCCGCGGCGTCGATTGGACCTTCAACGCCTGGGGCGGCCTCGCGGGCGGGCTGTACTTTCCCTGGGACCGCGATGATGAAGTCGCGCAGAAAGTCCTGGAGATCGAAGGCGCTGATCGTTACCGCACGCACTTCGTGCTGGAGGGCGGCGCCATACACGTCGACGGACAGGGCACCTGCCTCACCACCGAGGAGTGCCTGCTCAACCCGAATCGCAATGGTGCTCTCGGCCGCGCCGGCATCGAGGAAACGCTGCGCCGCTACCTCGGTGTGACGACCGTGATATGGCTGGGGTGCGGAGTCTATCTCGATGAAACCGGCGGCCATATCGACGAGCTTGCCTGCTTTACCAGCCCCGGGCACGTCGCGCTGACCTGGACGGAAGACCGCGAGGACCCGCAGTACGAAATCTCGAACGATGCCTACCGGCGTTTGCGCGCCGCGCGCGATGCGCGCGGCCGGCCGCTCACCATTCACAAGATCCACCAGCCGGGGCCGCTCTACATGACGGCCGAGGAGGCCGCGGGAATCGATGTGCGCGAAGGCTCGCGCCCGCGCCGCGCCGGAGATCGATTGCCCGCCTCGTACATCAATTTTTACATCGCCAACAAGTGCGTGGTGATGCCGCAATACGATAGGCGCTGGGACGCGGCGGCCATGCGCACCGTGCGGCGGCTATTTCCGGGCCGCAAGGTGATCTCCGTCGCCACGCGCGAAGTGCTGCTCGGCGGCGGCAATATACATTGCATAACCCAGCAGGTTCCCCGCTAGGGATGCCGATTGAGGCTTCCAGGCCGGCATTCAGGCGTCTAAATGGAACTTTGCTGCGCGCGCTGTCTCGAAAGCCATTATTCTACGCACCCTCAATCCCCAGAACCCATCCACCATATTGGAATTTGTAGTGCACTTACGCTTAAGAAAATACGCCCGTCAAGCCGCGAGCGCGCTGTTGTTCGCCGTCGCGGTGTTCGCGGCCGGCTGCCACGGCAACCCCAACGAGAGCGGATACGGCATCGCATGGGTCACGGTGACCGACCAGCCGGGAGATTTCACCAGCTACATCGTCACCATCGACTCGGTGACCCTGACCCGCAACGACGGCGTCATAGTCACCGCGGCGTCGGCTCCGGAAATAGTCGACTTCACGCAGGTGAGCAGCATCGCCGAAATGTGGGGCGCCACGGCGATACCCAACGGCACGTACTTGTCGGCGACCATCACCTTGGATTACAGCACCCCGACCATCAGCGTCCTGGTCAACGGTGTGCCGACGTTGGTGACCAGCGTGCTCGATGCCACCACGAATACGGCCCCGACCACGTATGGGGTCACCGTGACCTTCGACGAAGCTCACCCCTTGGTGATCACGCCGACCTACGCTTCGACGAGCGCGCAGCGGCTGGCCATTGAATTCAACCTGGCGGCCTCGGGCGAGGTGGGAATAAGCGGCGATACCGCGACGCTGTACGTGCGGCCGTTTCTCACCGCGGCTATTCAAGCCGCCGATAACAAGCTGATCCGCGTGCGCGGTCCCTTGATCAATTCCAGCACCGACGTGGATACCTATACCGTGTACGTGCGGCCGTTCTACGACGAGGCCAACAATATCGGGACGCTCACGCTGTTCAACCAGCCGAACACGATTTATACGATCAACGGCAATACCTACGCCGGCGCGAAAGGTCTCGACGCGCTGTCGGTATTGTCCGCCGGCACGACCATGACCGCCGGGTACACCACGTTTGAGCCGACGGTCAACCCCGCCAACGGCGCAACCGCGGGAAAATTCAATCTGGTCTACGTCGTCGGCGCGAGCACGCTGGAGGATGAGTACACGGAAGGGATCAGCGGCGATGTAGTTGCACGCACCGGCGATACGCTGACTCTGCTCAACTCGACGCTGTTTCTGAATACCGCCGACACGTTCTACTACTGCGTGACCGGATCAACATCCTGCGCCGCCAAAACCCAGGTGCTGCTGGGTGCCGGGACGATCGTGACGGCCGATGATAATTCGACGCTCACCGGACTCGATGCCGACTCCATCGCCGTGGGCCAGCACATTGCGGTGCGCGGCGAGTACAGTATCTTGACCGACGGCACCACGCAGATCGATGCACGGGGGTCCACCACCAACACGGGCTCGGTGCGGCTGATATCCACCGAAGTGTGGGGTCCGCTGGTCTCCTCCGCGGCCGGCAGCGTCGTCATGAATGCGCAGACCATCCACAATCTGCCGGTCAGCGACTTTACCTTCACCGGCAACGGCGCGGCTGCGCTCAATCCGGCTGCCTTTACGGTCGATTCGGGGACTGTCGCGCTGCCCGCGGGCACGACGGTCGGCAGTCCGGTGTGGAGCGACGGATTCTTCACGCCGTTTGGCTCGGCGCCTCCCGATTTCACCGCCGTCGCACTCAATAACGAGGCGTCGGTGCAGACGGCCGGCGGCCCGGTGGGCGGCGGCGCTCCGACGGCGCCCGGCACAGAGACCTGCGGCGTCGGCAGCCAGGTGTGCGAGCCCGCAAGCCTGCAAGTGGTCTGGCACAGTCCGCCCGGCACCGTGAAGCCATTCTCGAGCATATCCAGTTCCGGCTTGACGATTAATCTCGCCAACAAGGAGTTCTTCTCGGGAGTCATTCGAATCGGTCCGGAGAGCATCGATTTGGCGTCGCTGCCTGCAAGTCCGCAGGTGGTGCCGACGGCTTTGCCCATCACCAGCACCTTCGCTCCTCAGTTTACGGTCGGCGATCCCGCCACCGCGTCCACGACCTCGACCGTGACGTCCACCACGACCTTGCATGTGTACAACTACTTCTCGGCCTTCGTCACGCAGGTGAATGCGACCATGAATACGGCCAGCCCGGCGCGGCAGCTGGAGGCGCACGGCATCTACAATCGAACCACCAACGTTTTTACCGCGACCAGCGTCAACCTCGTGCTCTAAACTATCTCCCCAATGGGGAATCGCCGTTCACGAGCCGGATTTGCCTGGGCGCTGATTGCAAGTTGCGCGTGGAACGCGGGCAGCGGCGCCCGGGCCGCGGCAACACCGTCGGCCGGCCAGGATCCCTCGCCGCAGCAGAATCTGATCCGGCCGCGCATTTGTCTGGTGTTGTCGGGCGGCGGCGCGCGCGGCATGGCGCACATCGGCGTGCTCAAGGTCCTCGAGGAACTCAAAGTCCCGATCGATTGCATCGCCGGCACCAGCATGGGCGCCGTGGTAGGCGGCCTGTATGCCAGCGGGATGACGGTAAGCCAAATCGCCGACACCATGCGGTCGCTCGATTGGCAGGAAGCCTTCCGCGATGCGCCGCCGCGCCGTGATCTCGCCTTCAGGCGCAAACAAGACGACCGCAATTTTCTGGTGCGCCTGCCGCTGGGCTTGAAGCACGCCAAGATCCTGCTGCCGAAAGGTTTCATCCAAGGCCAGAAGCTGCAGGAGACGCTGCGTCAGCTCACCCTGCCATTCAGCAACAGCACGAACTTTATCGAGCTGCCGACGCCGTTTCGCGCCGTCGCGACGGATTTGGAAACCGGCGCGGCCGTGCTGCTCGACCGTGGGGATCTCGCGATTGCCATGCGCGCGAGCATCTCGGCGCCCGGCGTGTTCGCACCGGTGGATTATCAGGGGCGGCTCTTGGTCGACGGCGGCCTCGCCGAGAACCTGCCGATCGACGTGGCGCGGGCCATGCACGCGGACATCCTCATCGTATCCGATGTGAGTTTCCCGCTGCGGCCGCGCGACCAGCTGGATTCGGCGCTGTCCATCTCCAACCAAATGCTGGCGATCCTGGTGCGCAAGGATGCGGATCGCCAGAAAGCCACGTTGGGACCGCAAGATATTCTGATCGAGCCCGTGCTGGGGGCGACGGCGTCCACGGATTTCACGCAGGCGGTGAGCACCATTGCGCGCGGCGAGGAGGCGGCGCGCGGCCTCACGCTTAAGCTCGCGGCGCTCGGCGTCGGTGATGGCGCCTACCAGGCGTATCTTGCGCGCCGGGCGACTCGTCAGCCCGGCTTACCGGTGCTCAAATTCGTGCGGGTCGATGTGCAATCGAAGCGCTACGAGAAAACCATCGTGGCTGAAATGCAGCCGCTCGTCGGCAAGCCGCTGGATTTGAACGCGGTCGGGTCGCGCATCACCGAGCTTTACGGCCTGGGTTATTTCGAGACCTTGGATTACACGCTGGTCGATGAGCACAACGGAACGGATGATGACACCGGGCTCGAGGTGCGGGCGCGGCGCAAATCCTGGGGCCCCAACTACGTGCGCTTCGGTTTGAACCTCGAGGACAATTTTCAGGGCAACAGCCAATACAACGCGGCGGTGCAGTTTTTGTTGACGGAGATCAATGACTTAGGCGCAGAGTCATTGACCGAAATGCAAATCGGCAGCGACTCCAAGGTCACCAGCGAGTTCTATCAGCCGCTCGACGCTCTGCGGACTTGGTTCGTGGCACCGAGCGCGCGCATCGAGGTGCGCGATCTGCCGATCTATCTGAACAATCTCGAAGTGGCCGATTTTCGCGACCGGGAGGCCGAGGCCGATCTCGATTTCGGCCGCACGCTCGGCAATTGGGGCGAGATCCGCGCCGGATACCACCGGATCAACGGACTGACCTACGACCGCTACGGCAATCCCGACCTCGTGACTCCGCAGTACAACAACGGCGAGTACTTTTTCAAGTTCAGCTACGACCAGCTCGACAATGTGCATTTTCCGCGCGAGGGGCAAACATTTTCCCTGCAATGGGATGCCAATCGCACCAATTTGGGCGCCGACATCGCGACGGACCGGGTGACCGCGGATTGGCTGATGGCGAGCTCCCGCGGACGCAATACGCTGTTGTTGTGGACCTCCGCGGGCGCGACTCTGGACGGGCGGCTCAAGCCGAGCGACGTGCAGGATTTCTATTCGTTGGGCGGGTTTTTCAATCTGTCGGGTTTGGCGCCCCTTTCATTGCTCGGTCCGAACTATGCGATTGCGCGCGCCATCTACTTTCGCAAGATCGGCAGCGGCGGGGAGGGATTCTTCGACTTTCCCGCCTATATCGGCGCGTCGCTCGAGATCGGCAATACCTGGGCCCGCCGCAGCGAGATCAGCTACGCCTCCGCCCACAAGGACGGATCGGTGTTCTTGGCGTTCGATACCTTTTTGGGGCCGGTGTATTTGGGCACCGGCTACGACCAAACGGGCAACAGCGGCTACTACTTGTTTCTCGGCCGCACGTTCTAAAGCAATCCGCTACAGGCCGCGGCTCTCCGAGAGTTTTTCCACTTTCTCGAACACCAGCGCGGGCTGATCGCCGATCCGCGAGTATTCGTGCTTGCGCGACATGTCCTCGAGCACCCGGTCGCGATCCGCCGCCGTAAAGAACCAGTGAGTTTTTTGCCAGTCGGTGCCGAGCAGCTTCGCAAACGGATCGCCGCGCCGCAGGCGCACGCGGATGCCGTAGGGCTGCGGCCGCACCGGCACGGCGCGCACCATATTTTGAGCGTTGGCAATTCCCATGACGGCGAAACGATAACGGAAACGGCGGGGTGCCGCCAGCTGATTAGCGGCGGACTCGCATGCTAGACTCCGCCGCCTTCGTAAGAGGTAACCAATGGCATCGTCCTATACCGCCTCCGATATCGAGGTGCTGAGCGGCTTGGACCCGGTGCGCCGGCGTCCGGGCATGTATACCGACACCACCCGCCCGAATCATCTGGCGCACGAGGTGGTCGACAACAGCGTCGATGAGGCGCTTGCCGGCCACTGCGACAACATCGACGTCACCTTGTTCAAGGACGGATCCTGCGAGGTCGTGGACGATGGGCGCGGCATGCCGGTCGACATCCACCCCAAGGAAAAAATCACCGGCGTCGAATTGATTCTGACGCGCCTGCACGCGGGCGGAAAATTCAACGACAAGACCTACCAGCATTCCGGCGGTCTGCACGGCGTCGGCGTGTCGGTGGTCAATGCGCTCAGCAAGCATCTCGAGGTTTGGGTGCGGCGCGGCGGGAAGGAGTACAACGCGAGTTTCGCGAACGGCAAGCCCACCTCCAAGCTCGAGGTGGTCGGCGAGGTGCCGAAATCGAAAACCGGCACCACCATCAAGTTCTGGCCCGATCCGCAGTACTTCGACACCGACAAGTTCGCGGTGGCAAGCCTGAAGCAGGTTCTGCGCGCCAAAGCCGTCCTCTGCCCCAATCTGCACGTGTCGCTCACCAACGAGCTCACCGGCGAACGCGACGCCTGGTTCTACACCGGAGGCCTGCACGAGTATCTCGCGGAAGAACTCGGCAAGGGTGAGTGGCTGCCCGCGGAGACCTTCTACGGCAAGCGCGACATCGAGGGCGGTTCGCTCGACTGGGCCTTCGCCTGGGTGCTCGAATCCGAACAGCGTATCACCGAGAGCTACGTCAATCTGATCCCCACGGTCGAGGGCGGTACCCATGTCAACGGCTTGCGCGCGGGCGCCGCGGATGCGGTGCGGGAGTTCTGCGAATTTCGCAGCCTGGTGCCGCGCGGCCTCAAGCTCGCGGCCGAGGATGTGTGGGACGGCGTGAGTTTCGTGCTGTCGATGAAGATGCGCGAGCCGCAGTTTGCCGGCCAGACCAAGGAGCGGCTGTCGTCGCGCGAGTCGGCCGGTATCGTGCAGGGCGTCATCAAGGATGCGTTTGCCCTGTGGCTCAATCAACATCCGGAGCAGGGCGAGAAAATCGCCATGCTGGCGATCGCCAATGCGCAGCAGCGGTTCAAAGACAGTCAAAAAATCGCCCGCAAACGCATCGTCGCCGGACCCGCCCTGCCGGGTAAATTGGCCGACTGCGTGAGCCAGGATCCGGCGCGCGGCGAGCTGTTCTTAGTCGAGGGCGATTCTGCCGGTGGATCGGCCAAGCAAGCACGCGACCGGGTGACCCAGGCGATCATGCCGCTGCGCGGCAAAATATTGAATACCTGGGAAGCGGACACGCGCGAAGTGCTGCAGTCCCAAGAAGTGCACAACATCAGCGTGGCCATCGGCGTCGATCCGGCGGCGAGCGATCTGTCGGGGCTGCGCTACCACAAGATTTGCATATTGGCCGATGCCGACAGCGACGGGCAGCACATCGCGACGCTGCTCTGCGCCTTGTTCCTGCGCCACTACCGGCCGCTGGTGCTCGCCGGCCATGTCTATGTGTGCATGCCGCCGCTATTCCGGATCGATGCCGGCAAGGAAGTCGTCTATGCCCTCGATGAGCGGGAGCGCGAAAAAGCGCTGGCGCGAATCGCCGCGGAGAATTCCCGCATCAAGCCGGTGGTAACGCGCTTCAAGGGACTCGGCGAGATGAGTCCCTTGCAGCTGCGCGAAACCACCATGGCGCCGCAGACGCGGCGGCTGGTGCAAATGACCATCGACGCCAAGGACAGCCCCGATCAGCTGCTCGACATGCTGCTGGCGAAGAAGCGCGCCGGCGACCGGCGCGATTGGCTCGAAAGCAAGGGCAATCTCGCGCGCATTTAGCGCATCCGCTGGGCCATGAAAGAACAAGAACTCAATTTCGAAGGCATCGAGAAGGAACCGCTGAAGTCATTCGCCGAGCGCGCCTACCTCGACTACTCGATGTATGTGATCCTGGATCGGGCGCTGCCCCACTTGGGCGACGGCTTGAAGCCCGTGCAGCGGCGCATCGTCTATGCCATGAGCGAGCTCGGGCTGGCCGCCGGCGCCAAGCACAAAAAATCGGCGCGCACCGTCGGCGACGTCATCGGCAAATTTCATCCGCACGGCGATTCGGCTTGCTATGAGGCCATGGTGCACATGGCGCAGGATTTCGCCTACCGCTATCCCATCATCGACGGCCAGGGCAACTGGGGGTCGACCGACGACCCGAAATCCTTCGCGGCGATGCGCTACACCGAATCGCGGCTCACGCGCTACGCCGCGCTGCTGCTGCAGGAACTCGGTTCGAGTACGGTCGAATGGACGCCGAATTTCGACGGCTCGCTCGATGAGCCGACGATGCTGCCCGCGCGCGTGCCGAATCTGTTGTTGAACGGCGGCTCCGGCATCGCGGTCGGCATGGCGACCGACATCCCGCCGCATAATTTGCGCGAAGTCGTCAAGGCCTGCGTCGCGCTGCTGGACGATCCGGACTTGAGCACGCGCAAAATCATGGCGCATATCAAAGGCCCGGATCTGCCCACCGGGGCGGAGATCATCACGCCGCGCGATGAGCTGGTGCAGATGTACGACACCGGAACCGGCAGCTTCAAGGCGCGCGCGACCTACGTCATCGAGGACGGCGAGATCGTCATCGAAGCACTGCCGTTCCAGGCGTCCGGCAGCAAAATCCTCGAGCAGATCGGCGCGCAGCATCAGCAGAAGAAACTGCCGATGGTGGAGGACTACCGCGACGAGTCGGACCATGAGAATCCGACCCGCCTGGTGATCGTGCCGAAATCCAACCGGGTCGATGTCCAGGCGCTCATGGCGCACCTGTTCGCGACCACGGATCTCGAGCGCAATTACCGGGTGAATCTCAACGTCATCGCCTTGGACGGCCGTCCGCGCGTGATGGGACTCAAGGAATTGCTGCTCGAGTGGCTGCAATTCCGCAAAACCACGGTCACTCGGCGATTGGGCCATCGGCTCGCCAAGCTCAATGCCAGACTCCACATCCTCGACGGCTTGCTGATCGCCTATCTTAATCTCGATGTGGTGATCAAGATCGTGCGCACCGAGGAGCAGCCGAAACCGGCCCTGATCAAGCGGTTCAAGCTGTCCGACGAACAGGCCGAGGCCATTCTCGAGACCAAGCTCCGCCACCTCGCGCGGCTCGAGGAAATGAAAATCCGCGGCGAGCAGGAAGAACTCGCGGCCGAACGCGACGAGATCGACCGAATCTTGAAAAGCAAGGCGCGGCTGACGCGCCTGGTGCGCGATGAACTCCTGAGCGATGCCGAGGAATACGGCGATGAGCGGCGCACCCGATTGGTGGAGCGCGAGGCCGCGCAAGCCATCTCCGAGGCGGAATTATTGACCAGCGAGCCGACCACGGTGGTGCTGTCGCGCTTGGGCTGGGTGCGCGCAGCCAAGGGGCACGACATCGATGCGCGGGCGCTCTCCTATAAGACCGGCGATGAGTTCCAGGCGGCGGCCAAGGGCCGCAATCTGCAGCAGGCGGTGTTCATCGACTCCACCGGCAGGGCCTACAACCTGGACGCGCACCAGCTGCCCGCGGCGCGCGGCTACGGCGAACCGCTGTCCGGTACGGTGGATCCTCCCGACGGCGCGACTTTCGCCGCGGTGCTGATCGGCGAACCGGACGATCTGTGGCTGCTCGCGAGCGATGCGGGCTATGGGTTCAGGGTGAAGCTGCGCGAGCTGTACACACGCAACAAAAAGGGCAAATCCGTGCTCAAGGTGCCGGAGAACGCGCGCGTATTGCCGGCGCAGCCGGTCGCGGACCCGGCGGCCCTCGCGGTTTTCGTCAACAACGACGGGGAAGCGCTGGCGCTGCCGGCGGCAGAGATCGAAGAGATGGCCGCCGGAAAGGGCCAGAACCTGTACGGGATTCCGGGAAAAAAGTCCGCGGAGCGCGACGAATACCTGTGCGCCATGGCGGTGGTCGCGCCCGGCGAGCTATTGACTATTTATAGCGGCAACAGCGCGCCGATGAAGCTCAAGTACGAAGAGCTCAAGCAATTCCAGGACAGGAAGGGCCAACGCCGGCAACGATTTTCCCGGGCCTACAAGCAGATCGATCGGCTGGAAGTGTCTCCGGCGTAGGGCGTAGCGGGCCGGGAGCCTAGCGGTCCCCCGACATGGTGACATCCTCGGGGGCATTGATGAAATATCCCTGGATGAACTCGATGCCGAGTTGCCAGAGCACCGCCATGGTGTTCGCATCTTCCACGCGTTCGGCGATGGTTTCGACGCCCTTGCGCTTGGCCGCTTCGACCAACCCCTTGACGCGCTGTTGCTGCAGCTGGTTGGTGGAGAGGCCCTGCATCAGAGAACCGTCGATCTTGATGTAGTCCATGCGCATGTCATTGAGTATTTTCAAAGGATCGCGGCCGGTGCCGAAATGTTCGAGCGCGAAACGGAAGCCGAGCTTGTGCAAGCTGTCGGCGAGCTCCTTGGCTTGCCGGATGTATTGCGTCGCCAGTTCCTCGGTCACTTGAATGCACAGGCGCTTCGGCTCGATCTTCAGGGATTTCAACTGGGTCTCGAGCCAGCTGATCAGGCTCTTGTCGAGTATCGTGTCCTTCGACACGCGCACGAAAATGCACGCCGCCTTGCGGTTCGCCGCAAACGACATCGAGGCGCCGATCACCCAGCGGTCGATGTTTTTCATCAACTCATTGCGCTCCGCCGCCGCGATGAATTCCGCGGGAAGCACCTCATTGCCCTGTTCATCCAGCATGCGGACCAGCACGTCGAACATGCCCTTGTCCTCGCCGAGCAGACTCGCCACCGGCTGCTGCACCAGCCGAAAGCGATTTTCCATCAGCGCGCTCTTGATGTGCTTGACCCAGATCTTGTCGTAGGCCTGCACGCGGGTGTCGGTATCGGCCTTGTCGACCGCATACATCTGATTGCCGCCGAGTTCCCGGCCGCGGCGCGTCGCGCTCACGGCATCGCTGACCGCCGCCGCGACATCGGGGTTGGCGGGAGGCAGCAGCCCCAAGCCCACGGTCACGGTGGCGGACAGGGTTTTCTCGTCGAACACGAAGGTGTGATCGTTGACCCGCTTGACGACATTTTCGGCCCAGGTTTCGACATCGCGCGCGGTGCCCCGCTCGAGCAGCATCAGGAAGCCGTTGCCGCCGAACCTGCCGCAGATGTCGGTGGCCGTCAGCTGCACGCGCAAGAGCTCGGCGAGCTGCCCCATGAAGTCTTCGCTCGCGAGCACGCCGATCGCGGCTTGGATATCGACGAAGCGGTCAGGTTTGATGTAGGCGAACTGGCGAACGCCGCCCTTCATGCCGTGGGCGCAGCGCGCCTGCACCGCGGCAATCAGATAGCGCTGCTGCAGGAAGCGCGTCGTGGCGTCGTTCTTGATCGCATCCGCGAGCTGGGCCTCGAGGTTGTGGTCGGTTTTGGGGCCTGCCGGGATGCTGATGCGCGTCGCCGGCTCGTTCTCGTAGTCGGCCTTGGAGAGCATCAGAACCAGCGGCAGGCTCGAGCCGTCCGAGAGCAGCGCCTGCACTTTGAGCCCGTGATCCGTCCACTTGCCCTGCAGGCAGGCGACCAGCGCACCCTTGAGCGCGGGATGCGTCTCCTGTTCAAAGAGATCCATCAGCGGCGTGCCCGTCAAGGCATCATCGCCCGAGTAGCCGAACAGCTCGAGCCACGCGCGGTTGGCGTCCACGATGATGCCTTCCTGCACGTGCGTAATGGCATCGGCCGACCCTTCCAGAAAATTCTGCAGCTGCTCGCGGTACTCGCGCGCCGAGGACAGCGTCGTGGAAAGAGCCCGCTCCAACCGATAGGCGCGCAGCTCGCGGGTGGCGACCGACTGCAGGCGGTTGCGGTTGCCCAGGGTGACCACGTCCTGCGCGCCGAGTTTCATGGCCTCGGCGATCGCGGCTTCGTCGACGTGCTCGCGCACGATCAGCACCGGCATCTCCGGGGCGGTCTCAAGCTTCACCTTCATGATCGACGCGAGGTCGATGCCGAGTTCGTCGATGAACGCGATCAGCATCTCGGGATTGAGCTGGGTGAGCGCGTCGCCGAGATCGCGGGCGTCCGGCAGCCAGGTGCAGTGGACGGGGTGGCCCGCTTTACGCAGCGTGCTGTTGATGGCCTCGACATGGTCTTGCGACCGCGTCATGACGATCATTGGAACGGCACCCTGTTCGGTCACTGGTCAGATTCCTCGCAAAATGGACCCAAAGTGTAACATCAGCTTTTGCGGCGTACTGGGACCGATGTCTTGCCAAGACCATGATTTTGGGCCGCAATTGGCTTCGACGATGCGTTGCGGCTATCATACGCGCCCTTCAACCCGAGGCCCTCGATGGCGAACTACAGCACGAACGAATTCAAGGCCGGCCTGAAAATCCTGATCGACGGCGACCCCTATACCATCGTCGAGAATGAGATGGTCAAACCGGGCAAGGGCCAGGCTTTCAACCGCGTCAGGGTCCGAAACTTGAAGACCGGCCGCACCATCGAGCGTACCTGGAAATCCGGCGACACCGTCGAGGCCGCCGACGTCGTGGATACGGAAATGCAGTATCTGTACAGCGACGGCGATTTTTTTCATTTCATGGTGCCCGACACCTTCGAGCAGCTCACGGCCTCCAAGCAGGCGGTCGGCGACGGTGCGCAGTGGCTCAAGGACGGCACGATTTGCATCATCACGCTGTGGAACGGCGTGCCGCTGCAGGTGACTCCGCCGGCGCACATGGAGCTCAAGGTGATCGAAACCGATCCCGGCTTACGAGGCGACACCGCCACCGGCGGATCCAAGCCGGCCAAGCTTGAAACGGGCGCCATGGTGCGCGTGCCGCTGTTCATCAACGAGGGCGAGATGCTGCGCATCGATACCCGCACCGGCGAGTACTTGTCGCGCGGCAAGAATTAGCCGCACCCCCTTGGGCGCGAAGCGCCTGACTTAAGCGTTATCGATCGAGAACGCCATCGCCTGCGGGAGGCGTGCCGCTCCTAAGGCGATGGCCACCAGCCGATCGAAGCCGAGCGCCACTCCCGCGCAGTCCGGCAGACCGGCGGCGAGCGCCGCGAGCAGCCGCTCGTCCACCGGCGGCTCAACTTGGCCGCGCGCGCGGCGGGCCGCAAGATCGCGGGCAAATCGGCCGCGCTGCTCCCCGGCATCGCGGAGCTCATGGAAACCGTTGGCGAGTTCGATGCCGTCCAGAAAAAACTCGAAGCGCGCCGCCACCGGCGGCCGTCCCGGCTTCAAGCGCGCGAGCGAGGCCTGCGAGGCGGGGTAGTCGCAGACGAAGCAAGGGCGCTCGCGGCCCAGGTTCGGTCCGACCACGAGTCCCATGAGGAGGTCGAGCTTGGCGTCGCGGTCGAGTTCGGCCTTGCAGTCGACGCCGTGCTTCTCGGCCGCACGCGTAAGCTCAAGGTCGCCGGCGGAGTGCGCGTCCACCCCGGCGTGCCGCCGCAGAGCTTGCGCATACGTCAGGCGTTCCGCGGGCTCGAGCAGGCGTTCGGGCGCCAGCAGCCGGGCGACCAGCAATTCGACTTCCGTCATCAGGGCCGCATCGTCGAAGCCCAGCCGATACCATTCCAGCAGGGTGAATTCCGGGTTGTGCCAGCGGCCGCGCTCGCCATCGCGAAACACCTTGCACAGCTGATAGATATCGCCGCTGCCGGCGGCCAGCAGGCGTTTCATGGAATATTCCGGCGAGGTGTGCAAAAAGAACGGCCCGCTCATGCCGCTGACCTCAGTGGTCAGGGATTCGATCTGCGGATCGCTCAAGCCGCCCGAGCTCAATATCGGGGTTTCGACTTCGAGCGCACCGCGCGCCGCAAAGAATTCGCGCGTCCGCGCCAGCAAGGCGGCGCGCCGCCGCAGGGCTGCCGGATCCGCGGTCGGCCGCCAGTCTGGCGCGTCGCCGCCGTGCGCCGTGCCGCCGCCGTGCGCCGTGCCGCGCTCCGTGCTCACGCGACGCTGCCCACGGCTTGGCCGAAGCGCACCGCTGATCCGGCACGCAAACCGGCGAGCCAATGAGCGCGATTCGTTTCGAGCAATAAAATGACCGTTGAGCCCATGTTGAAGCGCCCGAGTTCGGCGCCCTTGTCGAGCGTCACGTCCGCGGCCGGGATGCGGGTGAGGACGCGGCGCGCGGCCGGCGTGATCGCGCCCGCCCATACGGTGTCGATGCTGCCGACGTTGAGCGCGCCCACCAGCACCAGAGCGAATTGGCCAAACTCTCCGTTGAACAGCGTCAGCACGCGCTCATTGCGTGCAAACAGCTTGGGAACGCGCTGCGCCGTCGCGGCGTTCACGCTGAACAGGCGCCCCGGCACGTACACCGTATCGAGCAAACGGCCGCGCAGCGGCATATGAATACGGTGATAGTTGAACGGCGCCAGATAGATCGTGGCAAACGAGCCGCCTTCGAAACGGCCGGCCCACTCTTGCCCGGCCAGCAACTCGGACAGCGTGTAATGTCGGCCTTTGGCTTGCAGCAGCAGGTCCTTATCGATGCTGCCGCATTCGCTCACCGTGCCGTCGACCGGACTCGCGACAGCGGTCTCCCCTCCCGCAATGGGGCGCGCCTCCGGCTTGAGTGCCCGGGTGAAGAACTCGTTGAACGTCGCGTAAGCGTACGGATCGGCCTCGACCGCCTCGGTCATGTCGACTGCGAACCATTTGAGAAACGCGCGAGTCAGAAAATTCTTGAACCAGGGCGCGCGCACGCGCGTTGCGGCCATCACCCATCGCGATAGGCGGTGTTGCGGCAGGACGTACTGCAGCCAGATGAACAGGCGCCCGCTCATGCGCGGCCGGCCACGATGCGCTCGAAATCCGCTCGCAGAGCGTCCACCGTGAACGGTCCCGTCAGCACTGCGGCCAGCTTGCCCATGGGGTCGAGCACGAAGATTGCGCCGGAATGGTCGACCGTGTAGCTGCCATCCGGCTTGGGTTCAATGAGCACCGCGACCCCGAGCTTGCGCGCGAGCGCTTCGATGGCCGGCGGGTCGGCCGCGGTGACGCCGATGAATTCGGGATCGAAGTAGGGTACGTATTTGGCGAGTTGCTGCGGCGTATCGCGCTTCGCATCGACCGACACGAAAATCACTTGCGGGCGCACGCCGGCGCCGCCTGCCCGGAGCTGCTTTTCCATGGCCGCCAGGGTACTCAAGGTGGCCGGACAGAAATCCGGGCAATTCGTATAGCCGAAGAACAGGAAGGACCAATGACCGCGCAGGTTTTGGTTCGCAAAGGTCTGGCCTCGCTGATCGATCAGGCTAAACTCCGGCAGCACGCGCCGCGGCGACAGATAGGTCCCGGTCGAGAGCTCGACCGGCGGCGCGCTATGCCGCCAGAAGATCGCGGCGCCGACGCCTAAGATGCCGGCGATGCAAATGAAGGCAAGACCCAAGAATCTCGATGGAGGCGCCATGCCGCGATTATCCCATACGGCACTCGAGACGGTTGGCGCCGCCATCGAGCGCTGCGCGCGAGCTCTCACCCGCGCGCGCGTGCATTTCGGACACGGCACCGACAATGCACGCGATGAGGCCGCGGAACTGGTGTTTTTCGCCGCCGGGATCGCTCATGCGCAGGGACGGGCGGCCTATGGGAGGCCGCTCGACCCGCGCCGCCGCGAAACGATCGATGAGCTGCTTAAGCAGCGGATCACGGGCCGCATGCCGCTCGCCTATCTCACGCACCGGGCTTTTTTCGCTGGGCTCGAACTCTACGTCGACGCCCGCGTCCTGGTGCCGCGCTCGCCCATCGCGGAGCTGATACAGAAGCGCTTCGCTCCCTGGGCGAAGGTGCGCGGCACGCGCCGTATTCTCGATATCGGAACCGGCTCCGGCGCCATCGCACTGGCATGCGCCAAAGCCTTTCCCCGCGCACGGGTGGACGCGGTCGATATCTCCGCCGCCGCCCTCGCGGTCTGTCGGCGCAACGTACGCCGTTTGGGATTGAGCCGCCGAGTCCGGGTGCTGCGATCGGATTATTTCGCCGCCGTGGCGCGCTGCCGTTACGATATCATCGTGACCAACCCTCCTTATGTCGGACGCGCGGAGATGCGCGCCTTGCCGCGCGAGTACGGCCATGAACCCCGGCTGGGGCTCGCCTCCGGGAGCGACGGTCTCGATGCGGTGCGAGCGATCCTGCCGGCGGCGCGACGGCACCTGGTGGATGACGGCATTCTGGTCGTGGAAGTCGGCAATACCGAGGGCGCGCTGTTGCGTGCGTTTCCACGGCTGCCGTTCATATGGCCCGAGATCGAGATGGGCGGCGGCGGGGTTTTCGTGCTGCGGGCGGCGGACTTAAAGTAGACGGCGCAATTCTTAGGGAGATGCACGCGTGGCGGGCAATACATTCGGTCGGGTATTCACGGTAACCAGCTTCGGCGAAAGCCACGGTCCCGCGCTCGGCTGCGTGGTGGACGGTTGCCCGCCGGGGCTCGAGTTGAACGAGGCCGATTTGCAAGCCGATGTGGATCGCCGCCGCCCGGGCGCCTCGCAGTACACCAGCCAGCGGCGCGAAGCCGACACGGTGCGAATTTTGTCGGGCGTCTTCGAAGGCAAGACCACGGGCACGCCGATCGGGCTCATGGTCGAGAATCAGGATCAGCGCTCGCGCGATTACGACAAGATCAAGGATCGATTCCGCCCGGGCCATGCGGATTACACCTACCAGCAAAAATACGGCTTTCGCGACTATCGCGGCGGCGGCCGCTCCTCGGCGCGCGAGACCGTGATGCGCGTCGCGGCCGGAGCCATTGCGCGGAAGTTTCTGCGCGTGCGCCTGGGCGTGCACATTCAAGGCTACCTCGCGCAGATGGGACCGCTGGTGCTCGATCCCAAGGATCCGGCGAGCGCCTACGAAAATCCCTTTTTTTGCCCCGATCCCGGCCGCGTCAAAGAGCTCGAGGAGTTCATCTGGCGCATCCGCGAAGCCGGCGATTCCATCGGCGCGCGCGTCACCATCGTGGCCAAAGGAGTCCCGCCCGGCTGGGGCGAGCCGGTATTCGAAAGGCTGGACGCGGACTTGGCGAGCGCCATGATGGGCATCAATGCGGTCAAAGGCGTGGAGATCGGCGCGGGCTTCAAGGCTGTGGAACAGCGCGGTTCCGAACATCGCGACGAGCTTACCCCTCGGGGGTTCAAGAGCAATCATGCGGGCGGCGTGCTCGGCGGGATATCCTCGGGGCAGGAGATCGTGGTGAGCATTGCGCTCAAACCCACCTCCAGCATCACCGTGCCGGGAGCGACCATCGACGTCGCTGGTCTTGCTACGGAAATCGCGACCACGGGCCGTCATGATCCTTGCGTCGGATTTCGCGCGACGCCGATCGCCGAGGCGATGATGGCGATCGTGTTGATGGATCATTACCTCAGGTTTCGCGCGCAGTGCGCGGATGTGGTCAGGGCAACGCCGGTGATCACGCGGAGCGGCGAATGACGAGTGCGGCCGCGCCGCCGCGAATCGCCGTGGTCGGCGTATCGACGCTCATCGGCGCGGCGGTCGTCGCTGAACTGCGCGCGCGCAAGCTCCCCTGCGCGCTGCTGCACGCGCTCGACGACGAGCGCAACTTGGGCCGTGCGCCGGCCGATGAGGGAGATGCCGGCGAAGACCGCAAAATGCAGACCTTCGACGTCGCGGCCTTTGATTTCTCGAGCGTTGATCTCGCCTTTTTTTGCGGCCGCGCGAGCTTGAGCGAGCGCTACGCCGAAGCGGCGGCCGAGCACGCCTGGGTGATCGACAGCTCATCGACCTTCCGCGCCCGGCAGGGCGTGCCGCTGATCGCGGCCGACGTCAACGCGGCGGCGCTTGCGGGGTTCGGCACGCACGGCCTGGTGGCGTTGCCCGGCAGCGCCAGCGTCGCACTCGCCACCGCGCTCGCGCCCTTGGCAAGGCTCGCTCTGCTTAAGCGCGTGGAGGTCGCCACCTACCAGGCGGTGTCAGGCAGCGGCCGCGCGGCTATGGACGAGCTTGCGGCGGAAACAGTCGCGATGCTCAGCGGCAAAAAAGCCCGCGGGCGCGCTTTCGGGCGGCAAATCGCGTTCAACGTCATTCCGCAGGTTGATGCCTTCGAAGCCGACGGCACGTCGCGCGAAGAGCGGCGCTTATGGGAGGAAACCCGGCGGATTCTCGACTTGCCGGAGTTGGCGGTGAACGCGACGGCGGTGCGGGTGCCGGTGTTCTTCGGCCACAGCCTGGCCGTCCACGCGAGCTTTGAACGGCCGATCAGCGTGCCTGAGGCCACGGAAGTGCTGCACCGCGGCACCGGTGTTAGCGTCATCGATGGGGCCTCAACAAGCGAATTCCCGACGCCCGCCACACTGGCGATGGCCCCCGATAAGGTATATGTAGGGCGCCTTCGAGCCGATTTAACCCGTGATCGAGCTCTTAATTTTTGGGTCGTCGCCGATAATGTTCGGAAATGTGCGGCACATAACGCAGTTTCGGTAGCCCAGATTTTGGTAAATAGTGCCCGGTAAGATATAGTTAACCGCTTATGTAAAAGGCAAGTGAGAATTCGCTTACAAGCTCCTATCGCACAATGAACTTTATCCGCTTGCCCACCAGAATTCCGGGAGTACAAATGTCAGTGACGATGCGTCGCATGATGCTGATGGCGTGCCTGCTATCCCTGTCCTACTTATGGCCGTCCGTGTCGTGCGCGTTGGGGCTCGGTGAGATCCATTTGAACTCGGCTCTGAACGAACCGATGAACGCCGAGATCGACTTGATCGCGGCGGCACCGGAAGAGTTGACTGCTCTTCGGGCAACGCTCGCCGGCCGCGATTCCTTCACGCGCTATGGCATCGATCGTCCGCCGTTCCTGTCATCCTTGACTTTCAAAGTGGGCAAGAGCAAGGACGGCCGCGACGTGCTGTTGGTGCGCTCCAGCGACGCCATTCCTGAGCCGTTCGTGACCTTCCTGGTGGAAGTGAACTGGGCGCGCGGCCGTTTGATGCGCGAGTACACGGTGCTGCTCGATCCGCCCGTGTATACGCCCGGCGAGAATCCGAGTTCCACGGCGCCGGTTGCGGCAGCGGTCACGACACCGAGTACCACCGCGGTGCCGCCGCCGCCGGTAACGGCGCGCAAGCAATCTACCCCGAGGACCGCTCCCGCGCCCGTGGCGCCCGCGGCTCCCACGATGTCGGTTGCCCCGCCAACCGACACCGGTTCGGCCGAAACCGCACCCACTGCTTCGTCAGCCGCGCCGCTCCCGGAGGCCGCTGAATCCGCGACCCCGGGCACCGTGCAAGTCGCCAAGGGCGATACGCTCACCAAGATCGCGCGCAGTCTGCATGCCGATAGTCCGGCGAGTATCGACCGCACCATGATCGCGCTGTACCGCTCGAACCCCGCGGCGTTCGGCGGCAACATCAATGTCTTGAAGCGCGGCGCGGTGCTGCGTGTTCCGGATGCCGACGCGATTGCCGCCCTGAATCAAAAAGAGGCGATCGGCGAAGTGCATCGCCAAATGGATGCCTGGCGCAGCGCCGCCGGCGAAGCTGCACCGAGCGGCCATTTGCGCCTGGTGACGCCGACCGCGGCGGGCACTGGAACCGCAACGAGTGCCGGCAGCAGCAGCGACACCGCGGCCAATTCCGAGGCGCAGGCGCTCAAGGATCGGGTCAAGGATCTGGAAGGCCAGCTGGCTGAGTCGAAGCGCCTCATCGATGTCCGCAACGCCGAGCTCAGCGCCTTGCAGCACAAGCTGGGGACGCCGGCGGCCACGCCGCCCGCCACGCAGCCGCCGGTGGTTGCGGAGCGAATCCCGGCTCCGCCGCCCGCGGCTGCGACGCCTCCGGCCGCGCAGCCGCCTGCCGTTGTGGCACCGCCTGCCGCACAGCCGCCGCCGGCAGTGCCGCCGGCCGCGTCGACTACAGCCGCACCGCCGCCCGCGAGTACGGCGCCGCCGGAGCCCGAGGCGAATCCGCCAGCTCCCGCGCCGACGCCGGTTCCGCCCGCGATCAAGAAACCTGCGGCCGCGCCCGCCGATTCAGGATCCTGGATCGACTGGGTAGGAGAGAACTGGCTGCTGGCGGCCGCAATCCTGGTGGCGATACTGGCGGCGCTCGGTTTTGCCGCCTGGAGGAGGCGAAGGCAAAGCCCCATAGGCAATCTCGGCTCCTTTGACGAGACTCACACCGCGACAGTCCGCGACGGATCCTCCAATCTCACGACGCTGCGCAAGGGCAACGATTCTTTCGTCGTCGAGGAGTCCGGTCCGCATCAGCTCCCGGATTTCGGCGCCGAGTCGGGACGTTTCGGCGATACGGGTGAATTGAAGTCGCCCGAAGACACCATGTCGAGCGAAAGCGCGGTCAATCTCGATCAGGGAGATCCCCTGGCCGAGGCGGATTTTCACATGGCCTACGGTCTATACGACCAGGCCGCCGATTTGGTGCGGATCGCGCTCGAGCGCGAGCCGGATCGGCGCGATCTGCGCCTCAAGCTCCTGGAAATCTATTTCGTGTGGGGCAACAAGGACGCGTTCCTGCAGACTGCGAAGGGACTCGAAGCCACGCGCGATCGCGCGCCCGCCGGCGAATGGGACAAGATCGTCATCATGGGCAAGCAGATTTGCCCGGACGAACCGCTATTTTCAGCGGCGAGCGCGGGCAGCGGCCGCGGCGCCGGCGCTCTCGTCGACCTGAATCTCGAGGGCGGCGAAAATCGCGTCGACATCGATTTGTTCGGCGATCCCGAAGGCGAGCGCAGCAACCTCGATCATCCTCTCGCCAAGGAACACGACGACTCGGAAGCGACGGGCGAATCCCCCGGCCTCAAAACGCGCTCGAACTTGGACTTTACCTTGGATGCGCCGGAGCGCGGCGCCGATGAGTCGCCGACGCGTGATATACCGGCGCGCGATGAACCGACGGTCGAATCGGAGATATTGAACATCGCCGATTCTCCGACCACGGAATCGCCGGTGCTGAAGACCGCCGAGATGCGCGATCGCATTTCCTCGAAGCTCGCCGCGTCGAAGGCGGATCAAACCGCCGAAGTCTCGATCGACGACCTGGGACTTGATCTCGATGCGCTGGAACAGACCGGCTCAGCGTCGGCGCCCAGTATTCCGCAACTCGCGGAGACCGATCATCCGTCCGATGCGCCGACCATGGTCGCGGGCCTCGATGAACGCTCGCGGCGGATGATGGAGGAAGCGGCGAAGAATTCGCGCGACCGGGATTTGACCGAACTCGAACGCGAGCTCGAAGCCTCCTTCATCGCCGACTTGGGCGCACAGCAGGACGAGATCAAGACCGCGGTGCTGGGACCTGAGTCCGCGCCGACGGTGTTGATGCCGCGCGAAGGCGTTGCCCCGACTCAACAGATCAAGTCGCCCGAGTTCTCCGATATTCGGGAGCCCGCGGGGTCCGATATGGATTCCACCTCGAAGCTGCGCGGCATCAACGCCGACAGCATCGATTTGGATCTGGATAGACTGGCGACGGCGCTCGGCAGCGGGGATACGTTGGAGCAGCCCCGGGCGGCCGAGGAAGTCTTCTCGACCGAAGTGTTCGAGGCGAGTCAGCGCAGCCGGCGCGTCGACCTCGATGTGGGCGAAGCGATGAACGGCGCCGCCGAGCATCCGACCAGCAAGATGCAGGCGCAGACCAACAAGCTCAAGTCCGTCGATTTGGCGTTGCCGGAAATGGAACCGGTGACCATGAGCGAGGTCGGCACCAAGCTCGATCTGGCACGCGCCTACATGGACATGGGCGATCCGGAAGGTGCGCGCAGCATCCTTGAAGAGGTTGTACAAGAAGGCTCGGCCAGCCAGAAACAGGAAGCCTCGCGCCTGATCGAATCGCTTCCCGGCTAGTCATGGGCGGCCGGAGCCGGCGTGACGACGGCGGCCCCCGCCGCGTCGCCGCTCTCGTTGAATACGATGGCACCGGCTTCGCGGGCTGGCAATCGCAGGCGCATGCGATTTCGCTGCAGGACGCGGTCGAGCAAGCGCTCGGATTCGTCGCCGGAGCCCCGGTCGTCGCGATCTGCGCCGGCCGTACCGACGCCGGCGTACACGCCTCCGGGCAGGTCATTCACTTCGACACTCACGCCGTGCGCACGCCGCGGGCCTGGGTGTTGGGTGCGAACACCAAATTGCCGCCCGCCATCGCGCTGCAGTGGGCCGGCGAAGTCCCGCTGGGATTTCATGCGCGGCACGCCGCGCTGCGCCGTATCTACCGCTACTACATCTTGAATTGCAGTGCGCGTTCCGCGCTGCACCGCATGCGCACCGCATGGATCCATCGCGCACTCGACGCCGGGAAGATGCACGCCGCCGCGCAGGCGTTGCTCGGCGAGCACGACTTCTCGGCGTTTCGCTCGATCGAGTGTCAATCGAAAACCAGCGTGCGGCGCATCGACAGCGTCGTGGTGCAGCGCGCGGGTGATTGCGTTTGGCTGGAAATCGCGGCGAACGCCTACCTGCACCATATGGTGCGCAACATCGTCGGGACATTGCTCGACGTGCAGAGCGAGGCCGATCCTGCCGGCGCGATGGCGGAGATTCTGCGAGGCGGCGAGCGCCGCCTGGCCGGCGCGACGGCTCCGGCCGCAGGCCTTTATCTGTGGCGGGTGGAATATCCGGCGGTCTACGGCATTCCTGCGCCCTCCGGACGGTTTTGTTAGACTCGCCTGCACTATGACCTGGTTCGAGCGAATTGTCCCATCGCGCATCAAGACCGAGCGCCGCACCCGCTCGGTTCCCGAAGGCTTGTGGACCAAGTGTCCTGCCTGCGATGCGGTGCTGTACCGCGCGGAGATCGAGCGGAATCTCCATGTCTGCCCCAAATGCAGCCATCACATGCGGATCAACGCGCGTGAACGCCTGCTGCGCTTCCTGGACACCGGCTCGACTAAAGAAATCGCCGCCAAGGTCGAGTCGGAGGATCCGCTCAAATTCAAGGACTCGAAGCGCTACAAGGACCGCATCGTGCAGGCGCAGAAGCAGACCGGCGAGCGTGATGCGCTGATCGTGATGTCGGGTCAGCTGGCCGGAATCGACGTCGTCGCGTGCGCATTCGAGTTCCGGTTTTTGGGCGGTTCCATGGGCGCGGTGGTGGGCGAAAAATTCGTGCGCGCGGTCGAGCACTGCCTGGAGCACCGCACGCCGCTGGTGTGCTTCTCGGCCAGCGGCGGGGCCCGCATGCAGGAGGCGCTGTATTCGCTGTTGCAAATGGCCAAGACCAGCGCCGCGCTCAAGCGCTTGTCCGAAGCGCGGCTGCCCTATATTTCGGTCATGACCGATCCGACCACGGGCGGCGTATCGGCGAGTCTCGCAATGCTCGGGGACATCAACATCGGCGAACCGAAAGCATTGATCGGCTTCGCGGGCCCGCGAGTGATTCAACAAACGGTGCGCGAGACTTTGCCCGAGGGTTTCCAGCGCAGCGAGTTCCTGCTCGAGCACGGGGCGCTCGACATGATCGTCGATCGGCGCGAGCTGCGCGATCGGATCGGCGCCATGCTGCGCTTGTTGACCGGTAAAGAGCCCGCTGCGGCGTAGGCTCCTCGGACTAAAGCGCCTTGCGAAGTCTCGAGCAGTGGTTGGCGCACCAAGCAGGGGTGCACCCGCAATCGATTGATCTCGGACTCGAGCGGCTCGAGCGGGTGCTCGATCGCCTGCACTGGCGGCAGCCGTCGCTGCCCGTCATCACCGTCGCGGGTACCAACGGCAAGGGTTCGGTGGTCGCGTACTGCCAAGCGATGCTGGCGGCGGCGGGCTTCAGGGTCGGTACGTTCACATCGCCGCATTTGCGCGACTATCGCGAGCGCATTCGCGTGCATGACGCGGATGTCGAGAGCGACGCGTTGCTGTGGGCCTTCGAGCGGATCGAGACGGCCCGCTTGAGCGCCGCGGGCGGCGAAGTCTCGCTGACATTTTTCGAATACAACGCGCTCGCCGCACTGCTGATCTTCGAGTCCGCGAAACTCGACGCCTGGGTGCTGGAAATCGGCATGGGCGGCCGTTTGGACGCGGTCAATGTCGTCGCTCCGACGGTTGCCGTGGTGGTGAGCATCGGCTTTGATCATCAGGAGTTCTTGGGGTCGACGCTCGAAGCCATCGCGCGCGAGAAAGCGGGCATTTTTCGCCGCAACACGCCGGCAGTGCTCGGCAGCTATGAGATGCCGGCGGTGCTCGAATCGATCGCCCGCGAGGTTGGCGCGCCGCTCAAGCGTCTGGGGCGCGAATACAGCTTTACCCGGCATGAGGATCGCTGGCACTACCGCGGCACTCGCTGGGATCTGCCCGATCTACCATCGCCTGCGCTCTTGGGCGACGCGCAATTCTGCAATGCGGCGGCTGCGGTCGCCGCCGTCGAGGAACTCGCGTCCCACTTGACGGTGCCGGCGGCGGCCGTTGCGCGAGGTTTGCAATCGGTGCATCTCGCCGGGCGTTTCCAAGTGATCAAGCCGGCCGCTGCCGGGTTGCCCACCTGGATTTTGGATGTGGCGCACAATCCCGCCGCGGCGGGCGTGCTCGCGCGCAACTTGCGCGCGCTGCCGGCCTCGGGCAAAACGCTCGCCGTGTGCGGAATTCTCGGCGACAAGGATGCAGCCGGCGTCGCGGCAGAGCTCAAAGGTTGCATCGATGCGTGGTGGTTGACCCCGATCGAGGGTGCGCGCGGCATCTCGAGCGCGGCACTGGCCGCGCGGATTGCGCCGCAGATTACGGTGCCGCTGCACATGGCTGACGATGTCGGCGGCGCCTGCGCGGCGGCCGCGGCGGCCGCGGCCGCGCGCGACCGAATCGTGGTGTTCGGCTCCTTCCATACCGTCGGGCCGGCGCTTAATTGGCTCGCGGCGCGCGGCATGCTGCCACTCCCTACCCGTCCCGAATATACTGCTGCGCCCGGCGGCAAATGAATACGGTAAGGTCTGCCATGGATCGTCGCATCAAGGAGCGCCTGATCGGCGCCACGATATTGGTGGCGCTGATCGTGCTGATCGTGCCGGAATTGCTGTCGGGCCCGAAGCGGCCCGCATTGCCGCCGCTGTCGGCCAGCCTGCCCTTGGATACGCGCAATATCTCGGTCGACTTGGCGACGAGCAAAGCAACGTCGGCGGCAGAGGCTAAAGATCCTGCCGCGGCGGCCGCGGCGGCGTCCCCAGGGACCGCTGCGCCGAACGGCAGCGGCAGCCGGACCGGCACGCCGGCCGGTGCACCGGCGCTCGCCGATGCGTCGGCCGCACATGCCGATGAGGCGCCGAGCGTACCGCCTACGGTCACGACATTGCGCGCCCAGGACTTCTCCGCACCGCCACTTGAAAGGCCGCCCTCATCCCCCAGATCGGGCGCAGAGAGGCCGAATGCCGGTGCGTCGGGCGACGCGGATTCAACCCTGCCGCAGGCGCGCAATGGATGGGCGGTGCAGTTGGGCAGTTTTGCCAGCAGGGTCAACGCGGACAAATTGGTGCACCAATTGAAGGCGCGCGGCTCGCCGGTTTACGTAATTTCCGGCGGTTCGGGGCCGTCCTTGCGGTATCGAGTTCGAATGGGGCCGTTGCCGGATCGCGGCGCCGCCGAGCGCGCGGTGGTCAAGTTGAAGGCAGAGGGCCACCCGGCGACCATCGTCGCTCCGGCGTCGTGATTTTGTGTTTGTGCCAATGGTTTCACGGCAAGCGGCCAAGGTTCCGGTAGAATGCGCCCCTGTCATGGGGCGAGTAAGCCCATCCCAAATGCGACGCTAAAGGTGGAAGTTTGACTGGAGCCGATGTACTGCTGTTGTTGGTTCTGTTGGGCTCAACCTTAATCGGACTACTGCGCGGCTTCATTCGCGAAGCGGTGTCGCTGGTGTTTTGGATTCTCGCCATTTGGGCCTCCTGGAAACTCGGCCCCCTGGTCGAGCCGCACTTAGGCGGCCTGATGGCCGACCCCCGGGTGGCGCCCTGGGTCGGACGATTGATCGTGCTGGTGCTGGTGCTGCTGCTCGGCTGGATGATCGGCATGCTGTCCAGCTATTTCACGCGCGGCGCCGGTCTTGGCCCGCTGGACCGGGTCATCGGTCTCTTATTTGGCCTCATACGCGGATTGGTGTTGATGGGGCTGATAATCATCGGCGGCGAACTTTTGCATCTGAATCAGGAAGAGTGGTGGAATCGCTCGAAGCTGGTTCCCTACGGTGAAACGGTCGGCGACTGGCTGCGAGCCATGGTCGGCGAACGAGGCGACCCCTGGGCGAAGCTCGAGCGCCTGACCGGAGTCAAAGAGAAAGCCAAGTAGAGCGGAGGTCCTTCATGTGCGGAATCGTCGGAATGGTCGGAGTGAGCGCGGTCAATCAGCGGATCTATGATGCGCTGATCGTGCTGCAGCACCGCGGTCAGGACGCGGCCGGCATGATGACCAGCGAAGCGGGCGAGCTGTTCATGCGCAAGGACTCCGGGCTGGTGCGCGACGTGTTTCAGCAAAAGCACATGGTCAAACTCAAGGGCAGCGTCGGCATCGGCCACGTGCGTTATCCGACGGCCGGCGCCGACAGTGCGCACGATGCACAGCCCTTCTATGTGAATTCCCCCTATGGCATCTGTCTCGCCCACAACGGCAATCTGACCAATGCGCGCGAACTCACCGAAGTGCTGGTGCGGGAAGACCGCCGGCACCTCAACACCGGCTCCGATTCCGAGGTGCTGCTGAATGTGTTGGCGTCCGAGCTGCAGCGCGTCGGCACGCCGCGCGTCACGCCGGCCGATATCTTCGCCGCGGCCAACGCGGTCTACCGCCGCTGCCGCGGCGGCTACGCGGTCGTCGCCATGGTGATCGGCCACGGAATCTTAGGCTTCCGCGACCCCAACGGCATCCGCCCGCTGGTCATCGGCAAACGCGACACCAAGAAGGGCACCGAGTGGATGCTGGCGTCCGAAAGCGTCGCGCTCGACATGTCGGGCTTCGACTTGGTGCGCGACGTGGCGCCCGGCGAAGCCGTGTTCATCGACGAACAGGGCCGCTTCTACGCGCAGCGCTGCGTGGCGATGTCGCGCCACACGCCGTGCATATTTGAATACGTGTATTTCGCGAGGCCCGATTCGATCATCGATAACATCTCGGTGTACAAGGCCCGCCTGCGCATGGGCGAGCGGCTCGCCGACAAGATCAAGCGCGAACGTCCCGATCATGACATCGACGTGGTGATTCCCATCCCGGACACCAGCCGCACCAGCGCGGTGCAAGTCGCGCAGCTGCTCGGCGTCAAGTATCGCGAGGGCTTCATCAAGAACCGCTACATCGGCCGGACCTTCATCATGCCGGGCCAGGAACAGCGCTCGAAGTCGGTGCGCAGCAAGCTGAACGCCATCGACCTCGAGTTTCGCGGCAAGACGGTTTTGCTGGTGGATGACTCCATCGTGCGCGGCACCACCTCCGCGCAAATCATCGATATGGCGCGCGAGGCCGGCGCGAAAAAAGTGTACTTCGCCTCCGCGGCGCCGCCGGTGCGCTATCCGAATGTGTACGGCATCGACATGCCCGATGCGTCGGAGCTGGTGGCCGCCGGGCACACCGAGGCCGAGGTGCGCGACATCATCGGCGCGGATTGGCTGATTTATCAAGACTTGGAAGATCTGGTGCATGCGGTTCGCCATGACAACGCAAAGATCACCGACTTCGACACTTCATGCTTCTCGGGAGAATACGTCACGGGGGATGTGACGCCCGAGTACTTGAAGCGCCTGCAGGGAGAGCGCTCCGACGAAGCGAAGCAGCAACGTCGCGATGGCGCCGGCCGTGAGCTCAAGTCCGTTCGAATTCTATAGAGCCGCACGCGGGACGGCTCGGACTTCACGGTCTTGAGCTTGCGTCTGCTGCTGATCGCGGAGCGGCCCGAGTATCGACTGCTGGTGAAAAAGCATGTCGAGATCGAGTGGCCCGAGGCGACGGTTCTCGATCACCGTTTGGGCGAGGATGAGCCGCTGGAGGCTAAATTCGCCGCCGCAGGCTTCGATGCGGCCGTCATCGTCGCCGCTCCCCCGACCGACGCCGCGGAAGCATTGGCAGCCATACTGCTCGCCAAACCCGAATTCGCGCCGCTGGTGTTGGTGCTGCTGCAGGAGGCGCCGGCTCCGTTGCCCGCACCGGTGCCGGGCTTGCACCGGCTGTACGGCAAGAAAATCGATCGCGATCAGCTCATCCGGGTGCTTGCGAACGCCTCGCGCGAACATAAACGAACCCTCAATAAGATGCGGTCGAATCCGGACTTCGAGGAACGCTATAAATTCGGCACCGTGATCATCAAGGGCCACCGCTGTCTGCGGCAGGTCGGCAGCGGCGGCATGTGCAAGATCTACCTGGCGGAGAGCGAACGCGCCGGAACCCTGGTGGTGCTCAAGGTGTTCAGCCAGGTTCCCGACGTCTCGGAGCGCTTTGTCGGCTTCGATCGATTCCTGCAGGAATACGAAATAGTCGCCGGACTCAAGCACGAGAATATCGTCCGAATTTACGATCTCGGCGTCGCGGACGACCATGCCTACATCGCCATGGAGCACTTTCCGGCCGGAGATTTGCGGCACCGGATGAAATCGCCGATGACGCCCGCGACGGCGCTGCATTTTCTCGAACAGATGGCGAGTGCGCTCGGCGCCATCCATGCCGTGGGCGTTCTGCACCGCGATTTAAAGCCCGCCAACGTCATGCTGCGCACCGACGGGTCGCTGTGTCTGATCGATTTCGGCTTGGCCAAGGCCAACGAATTGGACGTGGAGCTGACCGGCACGCGCGAGATTTTCGGCACTCCCTACTACATGAGTCCGGAGCAGGGCCACGCCGAGCTGATCGACGCGCGCAGCGACCTGTATAGCCTCGGCGTCGTGTTCTACGAAATGCTGATCGGCCGCAAGCCCTACACCGGGGCATCCGCCATGGAGGTCATCTACAAGCACAAGCGCGCGGAGCTGCCGGCGATCGCTCCGCAATACGCGAACTACGAGCCGCTGCTCAAGCGTATGTTGGCGAAATCCCCGGACGACCGCTATCAATCGGCGCGCGAGGTTTTGGACGCTGCCGCCGAATTGAAGATCCCCGCATGAGCGGCGCGGCCGCGCATCCGCTGCTGCGCGCGCTCACTCCCGCGGGCTGGCTGGCCCAAGCACAGCGTTCACCCGAAGTGCTGCTGATCGATCATGCGAATTGCGAGAAGAAGGCGGCCTCGACCGCCCTCGCGCTGATGTTCGCCTATGCCGAGGATCTGGAGCTCACCGGCCACATGTCGCGCCTTGCCCGCGAGGAATTGCGGCATTACGAACAGGTGGCACGCCTCATCAAGAAGCTGGCGATCGTGCCGCAGCGCCTGGCTCCCGGCCGCTATGCGGAGCGCCTGCGCCGGCCGGTCGCCAACACCGAACCGCAGCGCGAGGTCGATCTGATGATTTGCGGCGCGTTCATCGAGGCGCGATCCTGCGAGCGTTTCGCGGCCTTGAGCGGGGTTATCGACGGCAAGCCGGGCGAGTTGTTCCAATCCCTGCAGGCTGCGGAGGCGCGTCATTTCCAGGTGTACCTCGATTTAGCGCTGCGCGCCGCGCATCGCGCGGGCGTCGATCTTGCGGCGCGGATCGAAGCATTTGCCTCGCTCGAAGCGGACCTGATCACGAGCCCCGATGAAGTCTTTCGCTTTCATTCGGGGACCCCGCCGGCGTAGCGCGCGGCAACGACACCAATTCGGGGCCGCTCGAGTCCCAGCGCAGCAGACTGCCGTGCGTGTACCAGTCGCCCAACACGATGCGCGTGCAGGCACGCCCGTCGATGTCGAGCGGCTGGATGCCGGGCCGGTGGGTATGGCCGTGCAGCAAGGTCGCGGTGCCGGCGGCTCGCAGCGCGGCGGCGACGCTCTCGGCATTCACATCGGTGATCGCCTGCTGCATGGACGCGGTATGCGCCTGGCTGCCGGCGCGCGCGGCGAAGGCGAGGGCCCGGCGCGCCGCGATGGAAAGCGCGAGGAATTCTCTCTGCCATGCCGCGTCCCGGACGGTGGCGCGCAAGCGCTGGTAGGCGCGGTCATCGGTGCACAGAGCGTCGCCGTGCATCACCAGAACGCGTTCGCCGTACAGCGTCATGATCAAGGGATCCGGCAGCAACTGCGCGCCGGCGGCTGCGCAGAATTGCGGTCCCAAGAGGAAATCCCGATTGCCGTGCATGACGAAACAGGGCACGCCGCTCGCGGTGAGGGACTTGATCTCCGCGATCGCCGCCGACTGGCCGGCATCGGCCGCGTCGTCGCCCACCCACGATTCGAACAAGTCGCCGAGGATGTACAGCGCATCCGCGCCGCGCGCCTCGCCGCGCAGAAACTCGATGAACTGCTCGGCAATTTCCGGGCGCTGCGCGTCGATATGCAAATCGGAAATGAACAGGATCGCCATGCCGCGGAATTGCGCGCAGGTTAAGGAGCTGGGATGCGTTCGATCCGCTCGATGATCACCGGCTGCAGGGGTGCATCGTCTTTGAAGGGACCTTTCGCGCCGGTCGCCACGGTGCTGATCTTGTCGACCACGTCCATGCCCGCCACCACCTTGCCGAAGACCGCATAGCCCCAGCGGGTCTGGTTCGGATCGAGCGCGGCGTTGTCGTTGAGATTCACATAGAACTGCACGTCGCCGGCGTGAGGTTCCCCAGGGCGCGCCAGCCCCACCGCGCCGCGTTGGTTGGTCAAGCCGTTTCCCGATTCGTTGACGACCTTGGTCGGGTTGCCCTTGAGTTTGTAATCGGGTTCGTAGCCGCCGCCTTGGATCACAAAATTCGGGATGGCGCGGTGAAATATCGTGCCGGAATAAAAACCCTGGTCGACGTATTTCAGGAACTGCGCGACCGTCAGCGGCGCCCGTTCGGCATTCAACTCGATGGTGAAATTACCCATCGCGGTGACGACTTGCACCTGTGGGCTGGCAGCCGCCGGTGCGGGTTTGGCCGGCTCGGCCTTCTCGGCTGCGTCGCTGGACGACAAGATGGCCGCGGCGAGCAGCCCCACGGTGAGTATCAGCTGTTTCATAGTTCGCGATTCTACTCGAATAATATGGGTACAATCTTCCGATATGTCCGCGCCCGCCATCACACGCTTCGCGCCCTCGCCGACGGGCTCCCTGCACTTGGGAAACGCGCGCACGGCTTTTTTCAGCCATCTGTGGGCCCGCAAGACGGGCGGTCGATTCATTTTGCGGATCGAGGACACGGATGTCGAGCGCAGCGAGCCGCGCTTTCGCGACGCGCTGCTGGCGGACCTCAACTGGCTCGGACTCGACTGGGACGAGGGACCCGAAATCGGGGGGCCCTCCGCGCCGTATTCGCAATCGGAGCGGGGCGAGTTCTACGGGCGGCTATTCGACGCTCTCGAGTCCGAGGGTCAAGCGTACCCGTGCTATTGCACGGTCGAGGAGCTGGAACTGTCGCGAAAGCTCCAGCGAATGGCGGGTAAGCCGCCGCGCTACGCGGGAACCTGCCGGCAGTTGTCGGCGGCGGAGCGCGCCGCGCGCGCCGCGCGCGGCTTGAAGCCGACACTGCGTTTCGCCGTGCCTTCCGGCACGCTGATCGAATTTACCGATCTCGTGCACGGACCCCAGAAATTCGCCTCGGGGGATATCGGCGATTTCATCATCCGCCGCGAGGACGGCACTGCGGCGTTCTTTTTTTGCAACGCGGTCGACGACGCCGCGATGGGCGTCACCCACGTCTTGCGCGGCGATGATCATCTCACCAACACGCCCCGCCAACTGATGCTGCTCGATGCGCTGAAGATGCGTCGCCCGGGCTACGGCCATGTCGGACTCTTGGTGGGTGCGGACGGCGCGCCGCTCTCCAAGCGCCACGGCAGCACCAGCGTGCAGGAATTTCGCGGGCGCGGATTTCTGCGCGCCGCATTGCTCAATCACTTGTTCCGCTTGGGGCATACCAGCGACGTCGACGGCTGGCTGGCGGCGGATGACATGCCGGCGCATTTTCGCCCCGAACACCTGGGCCGGGCTCAAGCGCGCTTCGAGGAGTCGCAGCTCCTGCACTGGCAGAAGGAGACTCTGCAGCGGATGTCGGCCGCCGAGATCGGCGCGTGGCTGGGCGGAGAGGATTCCACGGCGTTCGTGGAACTGATACGGCACAACGTGGTGCTGCCGGCGGATGCCGCGCCCTGGGTCGCGGTGCTGCGCGGCGAACTTCCTGCGCTGGGGCAGGACCAGGAACGCGTCGTCGCCGCCGCCGGCCCGCAATTTTTCGCGGCCGCCGCGGCTGCCTACGATGAGTCGGGCCCGCATTTGGGAGAGCTCACGAAGCTCCTGAAGGAGCGCACCGGGCGCAAGGGCGCGGACCTTTTCATGCCGTTGCGCGTCGCGCTTACCGGCCAGGCGCACGGCCCGGAGCTCGCGCCGCTGCTCAAGTTGATGCCGCCGGATACGGTGCGCCGCAGATTCATGTCGCATGCTCGAAATTCATAACTCACTGACCGGCAAGAAGGCGGAATTCAAATCGTTGCGCCCGAACGAGGTGCGCATGTACGTCTGCGGCATCACCGTGTACGACTTCATCCACTTGGGCCATGCGCGCATGCTGACCGTGTTCGATCTCGTGCAGCGCTATCTGCGCGCATGCGGGTTCAAGGTCACTTACGTCCGCAATATCACGGACATCGACGACAAGATCATTCAGCGCGCGGCGGAGCGCGGCGAGGACTGGAGCGAACTCGCGCGCCGCTTCACCGTGGCGATGCAGGAGGACTGCGCGATTCTGGGTCTGCAGGTGCCCGACCTCGAGCCGCGCGCCACCGACTACATCGAGCCCATCATCGCCATGACGCGCACCCTGATCGAGAAGGGGTATGCCTACGTCGCCGCGAACGGCGATGTGATGTATTCGGTGCGCAAGTTCCCGAACTACGGCGCGCTGTCCGGCAAGAAAATCGATGATTTGCGCGCCGGCGCGCGCGTGCAGGTCGACGAATTCAAGCTCGACCCGCTGGATTTTGTGCTGTGGAAGCATGCCAAGCCGGACGAGCCGTCCTGGGACTCGCCCTGGGGCGCGGGCCGTCCGGGATGGCATATCGAGTGCTCGGCCATGTCGACCAGCTTGCTCGGCAGCTATTTCGATTTGCACGGCGGCGGCATGGACCTGAAATTTCCACACCACGAGAACGAGATCGCGCAATCCTGCGCCGCTTGCGATGCACCCTTCGTGCACGTGTGGATGCACAATGGCTTCGTGCGCATCGACGATGAGAAGATGTCGAAGTCCCTTGGAAATTTCTTCACGGTTCGCGACGTGCTCAAGACCTTGCGCGACCCGGAGGTCTTGCGGTTTTTTCTGCTGAGCAGCCATTATCGCGGGCCGATCAATTATTCGGCGGCGCAGCTCGCGCAGGCGGACGAGACGCTCCTCGGTCTATATCGCGCGCTCAAGGGCACGGAAACTCTTGCGCCCCAAGGCGCCGGTGCGCCGGGCGATCGCGCAGGCGCTCTGGCCGATTTTCATGCAGCGATGCAGGATGATATCAATACGCCGGATGCGTTCGCCGTGCTGCAGGGCGTGGCGCGAGAGCTCAACAGCGCCAAAGCCGCGGGCGATGCCGCGGCAGCGTCGCGCCATGCCGCCGCGCTCAAGGCGATGGGTGCGACGCTCGGCATCCTGCAGCAGGCTCCGGATCTTTATCTTAAGCGCGCCGCCCGGGCGGCCCCCGCCGCGGGAAATTTCTCGGATCAAGAGATCGAGGGGTTATTGGCGGAGAGGCGCGCGGCACGAGCCGCGAAGGACTTCGCCGCATCGGATCGAATTCGCGAGCAGCTCACCGCAGCCGGCGTCCTGCTGGAGGACAAGCCCGGCGGCGTTACTGAATGGCGGCGCGCCTAACGGCCGCACCGCCGTGCGCCTTTAGTCCGAACGGCGCGTCATCAACACACCCAATACGATACCGACCACCGCCGCAATGCCGACCACTTGCCAAGGATTGTCGCGCACGTAGGTGTCGGTGGTTTTACCGACCTGCCTGGCCTGGCCGCGAATTTGCGCGGCGCCGTCACTTAGCGCACTTTTTGCTGCCACCAACGCGATTTTGACCTTGGCTCTGACTCTCGCGACCTCCGGGGTCTCCATATCCTTGATGGCCTTGGTCAAATCCTCGACGTCTTCGATAAAATCATTGATCAAATTTCCGTTGGCGACGTGCTTGCCCTTGCGCGGCGCGGTGTTGTCAGTTTGCGGCTCCATTGAATACTCCTGTGATCTCGTGCTAAACGCGACGGCCCAAGCTCATCAAGAAGCTGACGAGGGCGACGACCAAGAATACGACGAACAATACCTTGGCGATGCCGGCCGCGCCAACCGCAATGCCGCCGAATCCGAAAAACGCCGCGACCAGGGCGATAATGAAAAATACCACAGCATAATGAAGCATGAGCACACCTATTTGGGTGAAGAACGCCATTCGACGCCGCCATACTGTGCGCGCTCCGGAGGGCTCTAGTCAGTCGGTGCCCGGGTTGGCGCACCGTAGGAAATAACTCACGAGGGCGCTTAGGTTAACCCGGATGCCGCCGTGAAGCGTGCAGGAGACATCGCCGCGGCGTGCACGCCGGCTGCCAACAGATCTTGAGGCAGCGCTAATCCGAGAGCGAGGGCCGCCGCGGCGCGCGACAGCGCGGGCGCCGTTTGAATGCCGTAGCCCCCCTGTCCGGCGAGCCAGAAAAACCCCTCGGCCGTGTCCGAGAATCCCACCACCGGCGTGCGATCGGGCGCGAATGTGCGCAGCCCCGCCCAACGCGCTTTGAGGCGATTGATCTGCAACGTCGTCGCCCTCTCGACCCTTTCGACCGCCGCGGCGACGTCCCATTCATCGGGCTGCGCATCACAGGGCTCGGCGGGCGTTTCATCGGCTGGGGACAGGAACAGCGAGCCGGCCTCCGGCTTGAAATAAAATTGCTCGTCGATGTCGTTCACGAACGGCCAGGCGCTGACATCCGTTCCGGCGGGCGGATCGACGAGCACGGCAGTGCGGCGGCGCGGCACCAGGCCGATCCGCGCGATCCCCGCCAACGCGGCCAATTCGTCCGCCCAAGCGCCGGCGGCGTTGACGACGATCGGTGCCGTCAGCGTTTCCGCGCCGGCGCGCACCGTCCAGGTTCCTCCCCCACGCTCGAGCGCCTCCACCGGCGCGTTGTTCAAGAGCCGGCCGTTTCGCCGGCGAAATAAGCGCAGGTAGCCGTGGTGCAGGGCGTGGACGTCGATATCGGCGGAATCGGGTTCGAGCAGTGCGCCCGCCACATATCCCTCGCGCAGTACCGGACAGAGGCTCATCGCCTCAGCCGGGCTCACACTGCGGGTTGCGGGCGCAATATCGGGCAAAGAGGCGAAATCCCGCAACGCACGCTGCTGCTCCGCCGTCGCGATGAACAGGGAGCCGCGCATGCGGGTGAGCGGTCCCTCGCTGAAATCCGGCGGCGGCGCGAACAAAAACGGCCGGCTGGCGCGCGTCAGAGCGCGAATCGATGCGTTGCCGTAAATCTCCGTAAACAGAGCCGCGGATCGACCGGTCGAGTGATAGCCGGGACGATCCTCGCGCTCGATCAGAATGACACGGTGGGTCTCGGACAGGTGCGCGGCGATCGATGCGCCGGCAATTCCCGCGCCGATGACGATGATGTCGGTTTCAGTCATTCAAGTTGTCTCCGGCGCGTACAGCGCGATCAAGGCGCTCAGATCTTCCTTGAGAAGACCCTCGCGGCCGGCGCGCCGATACACCGCGAGCGCAGCCGCGGCCAACGGCAAGCGCAGCGCGCGCTCCTCCGCGAGCTCATCAACCGCGTCAAGATCCTTCAGCATCAGCGACAGCTCGCCGAGCTTGGGGTCGTGGCTGCGCGAGGCCATTCTGCGTCCAAATATTTGCAGCGGTATGGAATCGGCAAAGCCGCCGGTCAGTGCGTCGGGCAGCAGCTTGGGATCGAGACCATTGGCGCTCGCCAAAGTCAGAGCCTCCGCGATCGCGACCAGGCTGCTCGCCACGATGAGCTGGTTGCAGAGCTTCAGCGTCTGCCCGGTGCCCTGCGTCCCGACCCGGGTGACTCGCTGCGCCAGCGCCGCAAACAGCGGGCCGAGCCGGTCGATGTCGGCGGCAGCCCCGCCGCAAAAGATCACCAATTTGCCCTGCGCCGCGCCGGTCGCGCCGCCGGAGACCGGCGCGTCCACCCACGAGGTGCTCGAGCGCTCGCGCAGGCGCGCGGCGAATTGCAAGGTGCGCTTGGGACCGATGGTCGAGAAGTCGACCAACACGGGCGCGGCCGCCCGGGCCGACGCGACACCCCGATCGCCGAATACGACGGCCTCGGTGGCCGCCGCATTCGCGAGGCACAGACAGATCGCGTCCGCACCGTCGGCCGCCGCGGCGGGCGAGTCCGCCTGCGTCGCCCCCGCGGCGAGCAGCCCGCGCAGTTTCTCCGGCGTGCGGTTCCACAGGCGTACCGCAAATCCGCCGGCGAGCAGGCGGCGCACCATCGGCACGCCCATGAGCCCGGTGCCGATGAATCCCACGCGCCGGATCGGGCCGGCCGTTACTTCATTCGCTGCGCTCACAATTGCAAGTGCGCCAGCGGAATTCGCGTGGAGCGCTTCACGGTGGCAAGCACGACGCTCGATTGCAGGTCGCGGACATTCGGGATGCGAATCAGTTTTTTCAGCACCACATTGCTCAGTGACTCCAAATCTCTGCCATAAACTTCGAGGATGAAATCGTAGCTCCCGGTCATCGCGTAACAGCTGGTCACCTCGTCGAGCAAGGCGATTTCCTTTTCAAATCGTGCCACTGTTTCATCGGTATGTTCGGTCAATTTGACCTGCACGATCGCCATCACTGAAAGGCCGATGCGCGCCGGATTCAAGACCGCTGCGTAGCCTTCGATGGTGCCGCTGGATTCCAAGGCCCTGATCCGCCGCGCGCAGGGCGTGGGCGACAAGCCGATGGCATCGGCGAGTTCGACCACGGTGAGGCGACCGTCCCGCTGCAGCGCGGAAAGTATTCGAGCATCGAAGCGATCGAGCTTCATGTTATCGCTCCACTCAAGTCACTATTTAGAGAATATCACCAAGAACGATGCGATATCTTGAGTATTTTAGCGATTATTACCCCTCGCTGTGGACTAGTCTCCAAGCATGGTCGCAACTGCCGAGACGTTGCTAAGGGAGCCTTGCAAGGGTTTGCTCGACTGGCCCGCCATCGTGCGCACCGTCGCCATATCGCGCGCACTCGACGACCTCGAGGAATCGACACTGGTGCCGCAGCGCCGGGTGCTCTACCAGTTCTCAGCGCGCGGCCATGATGTCACTCAGGTATTGCTCGGGTCCTTCCTCAACGGCGCTCGCGACGGGGTCGGTGCCTATTATCGCTCGCGGCCGCTGCTGCTGGCGCTCGGCCTGTCGCCGGAAGAAGCGCTGGCGTCGACCATGATGCGCGCCGGCGGCATGAGCGAGGGCCGCGATATCGGTGTGGTCTTCAACCTTCCGCGGCGCGCGGGCGCCTGTGTGCTGCCGGTGTGCGGCGGGGTCGGGACGCAGTACACGCCGGCGGTGGGTTGGGCGCAGGCGCTGCGCTACCGATTGCAAATGCTGGGCGACAGGGACTGCGCGGGGAGCATCGCCGTGGCGCACGGCGGCGACGCATCGACCGCCACGAATGGCTTCTGGGCAGCGCTCAATATCGTGACCACGGAACGATTGCCCTATTTGTTCTTCATCGAAGACAACGGCTACGGCATCTCGGTGCCGGCACACCAGCAAACGCCGGGCGGCAATATCGCACGCAACCTCGCGGCATTCGGCGGCCTGCGCGTGCTCGACGGCGACGCATCCGACCCGATGGCCGCCGCGACGCTGATTGCGGATGCGGTGGCGGGCGTGCGATCCGGCGATGGTCCGGCGCTGCTGCGGCTGGTGGTGCCGCGTCTGTCGGGACACTCCGGCCAGGATACCCAAGCGTACAAGAGCGCCGCCGAGATCGCCGCCGAGCGCGCGCGGGATCCGCTGCTCCGGCTGCGCGCCGAGCTGGTCCCGGCTCTGATGTCGGTGGAGGCGTGGGATAGTGAAATGACGCGCGGCCGCCGCGCTGTGGCGGCTGCGCTCGGGCAAGTTGAAGCCGGCGCACCCCCCAACCCTCTGCGAGTCAGACGCTACGTTTTTTCGGAGACCGCTGCAGACGGTGCCATCGAGCTGCAGCGGCAAGGCGGAGTACGCTGCGACGGCGTCGTGCCTCCGCCGGGAACGGAACAGCCTCATCCGCAGGGTCCGCGCATCAATCTCGTGACGGCGGTGCGCCGCACGCTGCAGCATGAACTCGAGATCAATCCTCGCCTGCTGGTTTTCGGAGAGGACGTCGGGCGCAAGGGCGGAGTACACGCGGCGACCCTCGGACTGCAGGAGAAATTCGGCAGCGCGCGGGTGTTCGATACCAGTCTTTCCGAGGAAGGCATCATCGGGCGGGCGGTCGGGATGGCGGCCGCCGGACTGATGCCGGTGCCCGAGATCCAATTTCGCAAGTATGCGGATCCGGCCGCCGAACAACTGAACGACTGCGGCACGATGCGCTGGCGAACCGCCAACCGATTCGCGGCGCCGATGGTGGTACGCATTCCCGGCGGCTTTTTCAAGTGCGGCGACCCCTGGCACAGCCAATCGAACGAGGTGCAGTGGATACACGGTCTCGGCTGGCGCGTCGCGATGCCGTCGAATGCAGAGGATGCGGTCGGCCTGCTGCGCAGCGCCCTGCGGGGCAATGACCCGACGATCTTCTTCGAGCATCGCGCGCTGCTCGACGGCGGCTGGGCGAGGCGCGCATATCCCGGCGATGAGTTTGTGGTGCCGTTCGGCAAAGCCAGAGTACTGCGCGAGGGCAGCCGCGCGACCGTGGTGAGCTGGGGCGCCATGGTCGAGCGCTGCGAGCTAGCGATCGAACGCACGAAAGTTTCGGCTGACCTCATTGACTTGCGGACTCTTTCACCTTGGGATCGGGAGGCGGTGCTCGTTTCGGTTCGCAAGACGCGGCGCTGCCTCATCGTCCATGAGGATACGATCACCGCGGGTTTTGGCGCGGAAATTGCCGCAACCATCGCCAAGGAGGCGTTCTTCGATCTGGACGCACCGCTCGAGCGCCTCGCGGTACCCGATGTGCCGAGTCCGCATAACCCCACGCTGTTGGAGGCCGTTTTACCCAGCGTCGAATCGATTTCGCAGGCTTTGACGGCTGTGGCGGAGATGTGAACGCCACAGACATAGCCCTGGTGCTCGTTCCGGCGAATCAGGAAGGGACGCGGGCAACCGTTCTGCGCTGGTGCAAGGCCGTCGGAGACGCCGTAGCAGAGGACGAAGCGCTGGTCGAACTCGAGACCGACAAGGTGACGGTGGAAGTTCCGTCGCCGGTGAGCGGCACTCTGGTTGAAATCTTGAAGCAGGTCGATGCTGAGGTGAATCCGGACGAAGTGATCGCCAAGGTGCGGCTCACTCTGCGGGACGCGGCGAAGACGGACGTTTTGACCGCAGCCGACACGCCACCGGCCTCCGCGCCGGTGGTTGCGGGCGCAGGCACGGCCGCGGGCACGGCCGCCGGCGCAAACGCCGAGTCCGGCCCGTTGAGCCCCGCTGTGCGCCGGTTGTTGCGCGAGCATGCTCTGGCGCCCGCGGATATCCGCGGCAGCGGCCGCGATGGGCGTATCACGGCGCAAGATGTCGAGCGCACGGCGGAGCAGAAATCGGCCGATAGGGCATCGACGGATACGCAGTCGCCGGATACAGAGCGCCCGCACTCGGCCATGCGCCGCCGCATCGCCCAGCATATGGTCCAGAGTGTCGCTGTGGCGCCGCACGTCACAACGCTGTTCGAGGCTGACCTCACGCGTGTGCTCGCACATCGGAGGCGGCACCTGAGCGAGTTCGAACAGCAGGGTGTGCGCCTGACGCTCACCGCCTATTTCGTAGCCGCGGCCGCTCGCGCATTGCGCGAGCACCCGGAAGTGAACGCGAGTTTCCTGGAGAACGCATTGGCGCTGCACGCCGAGTGCAACATCGGCGTCGGCACGGCACTCGGCAACGAGGGTCTCATCGTGCCTGTCATCCATGGCGCGCAGCGGCTGAGTCTATCCGCCATCGCGCAGCGGCTTGGCCAGGTCGTCGCCGCCGCGCGCGACGGCAAGCTCACCCCCGCGGATGTTCGCGGCGGCACCTTTACCATATCCAACCACGGCGTCAGCGGCAGCCTGCTCGCCGCTCCCATCATCATCAATCAGCCGCAGGTTGCGATTCTCGGCATCGGCAAGGTGGAGCGCCGCGTGACCGTGGTGGAAACCGCCGGTGGAGAGGCCGTCGGTATCCGCTCGATGTGTTTCTTGACGCTGACGATCGATCACCGGGCGCTCGATGCCTTCCAAGCCAACGCGTTCTTATCGAAGCTCGTCGGCATTCTCGGCGAGTGGCCCGACGACTGATGCCCTGGGCGCTGCGATTGCGATGCTAGGGCGCGGCGATGCCGCCGAAGCGCTGCATCACCGAGGGTTCGGCCGCAGGTAATTTACCGTCGAGCTGTGCCGCTACCCGTGATAAATGGGCCTCCGAGGGCTCGAACACCCGCGCATAGATGTCCCGGCACAGGAGAGCGGCGCGGGTTCCCGGCCAGTCCGCGCGCAGCAGCCGGGCCGGCAGCAAGGGGTCGCGTAAATGCATGCGCCGGTACTCGTGGATCAGCAGTGTCCGCAGAATGAAAGCGGCCTCAGGATCGATGGGAGCCGGTGCGCGGCAGGCGGTCAGGGCGGCGGTGAATCGCTTCACGAACGCTCGATAGCGGATGCTCAAATCGTCGAGATCCCAGCCAAGTGCGACGAGCCGTGCGGCGGCCCCGTCAGTCGACAGGCGAGCGTCGAACGAGAGCGCATCGCCGGATGCAACGGCGGTTTGCTGTTGCGCGGCGAGTTCGCCCACCAGATGCTCCGGATGTGCAAACACGCCGCTGCCGATCTCGCCGAAGCCCCGCCATAGCAGTTCTTGGCGGATTTTTTGCCGGCTCGCGGCGCGCATGGGCGGCAGCACGACCAGGTTCCAGCGTCCCGACCACTCGGTGAAGGGGCCGCCGTAGATCCGCATGGTGGCTTCGGCGAATCGCTCGCGGCCGCCGGCCGATAGCCGGTACTCGCTCAAATTGCCGACCCGACGGCCTTCCAGCCATCCTTCCTGGGCAAGACGCGCGGTGGCGGTACGAACCAGCCGTTCATTGAGTCCGAAGGGCGCCGCGACGCGGATCAGGCTGCCCAACGCGATGGCTCCGCCGCGCGGCATGATGGAATCGCCGAAGATGGTGACGAGCAGCGAGCCGCCGCGCAGCGGCCGCTGGCGGCGAAAGCGCTTGACGAGCTCCGCGGCGACGGTGGACGGGTCATTGGGCATTGTTGAAGGTCATTATAATTACTATCCACCTGCCGGCGCGTTATGCTTCGGCTCCGGATTTTTATAACCGGTCAGCTATGCGACTCGACATTGAAGCATCAATCCGGTGCGCCGCGCCTGTGCCGCACCGATCAGCAACTATCAAGCCACCGTGGCGGCGCCGGCTGTCGCGGCTCGCGCTGTCGGCTCTGCTCGCCGCTGCGGCCGCCTGCGGCAACAACGGCGCGGCGCCGCCGGCTCCGCAGCCGGTAGCAACGGTGACCATACGGGCGCAGCCGACGTCGCTGACGCAGGAGTATCCCGCGCAGCTCGAGGCCTCGAACACCGTCGAGATCCGCCCGCAGGTGGGCGGTATCCTGTATCGGCAAGCGGCGCTCGAGGGCGCGCCGGTCAAGCGCGGCCAAATGCTGTTCGAGATCGACCCGCAACCCTACGTCGCGGCGCTTGCCCAGGCGCAGGCCGGGCTCGCGCAGGCGCATGCGGCCGAAGCGCAGGCGATACGCGATTTGGCCCGTGCACGGCCGCTGTCGGCGATCGACGCGCTCAGCGAGCGGGAACTCGATGCGGCGATCGCCGCCAACGCCTCCGCGCAAGGGCTGGTGAAGGCCGGAGAGGCCGGGGTGAAGACCGCCGAACTCAATCTCGGCTACACCCAGGTCCGCTCGCCCATCGACGGAGTCATGAGCCGGGCGCTGATCCGCATCGGCGGTGTGGTCACCGCCTATACGACGCTGCTGACCACCGTCTATCAGACCGATCCGATGTACGCCAACTTCAGCGTGGGCGAGCAGCGCATGCTGCAAGTGCAGCGCGAACTCGGCCGCCCGCTCGATCAGCACAATCCCAGCCAGCGTCAATTCCGGATCCTCTTGGCCGACGGCAGCGAGTACGAACTTCCCGGCACCATGAACTTCGTCGATGCCGCGCTTGACCTCCGGACCGACACGCTGGCGCTGCGCCTGACGCTGCCGAACCCGAAGCAATTCCTGCACGCCGGGCAGTACGTGCGTGTGGTGGTGGCGACGCGCGAGCGTCCCAATGCGCTGCTGGTTCCGCAGCGCGCGGTGCAGGTGCTGCAGGACAAGAACTATGTCTGGATCGTCGACCGCGCCGGCACGGCGCAACAGTGCGACGTGAGAATGGGCCAGCAGCAGGGCAGCGACTGGGTGGTCGAGGAAGGACTGGCGCCGGGCGACATCGTGGTCGTGGACGGCACTCAGAAACTTAAAGTAGGCACACCCGTCCGGGTCCAGCCGCTGGCTGCTGCCGCCACCGCCGCACACGCTCCGTGAGCAATTTCTTCATCGACCGTCCGATCTTCGCGACGGTGCTGGCGATCGTCATCACGTTGGCAGGCACCATCGCCTTCTTGCTGCTGCCGGTGGCGCGCTTCCCGCAGATCACGCCGCCCTCGGTCGTCGTATCGGCGACCTTCCCCGGTGCGGATGCCTCGACCATCGAGCAGTCGGTCGCGGCGCCGATCGAGACGCAGGTGAACGGCGTCCCGAATATGATTTACATGGACTCGCGCAGCGCCAACGATGGATCCTACACGCTCAACGTCACCTTCGAGGTCGGCACCGCCCAGGACATCGCCGCCGTCGATGTGCAAAATCAGGTGGCCATCGCGCAGCGGCAGCTGCCGCCGGACGTGCTGCGTCAGGGCGTTTCCATCACCAAGCGCCAGCCGCAGCCGCTGATCTTCGTCGCCATCGCCGCGTCCGACCCGCGCTACGACTATTTATTCCTCAGCAACTTCGCGACGCTGCAGGTGTACGACTCGCTGGCGCGCGTACCGGGTGTCGGTCAGGTGCTGCAGTACGGCGCGCGCGACTACGGCATGCGCATCTGGCTCGACCCGGGAAAAATGTTCCACCTGGGGGTCACCACCGGCGACATCACCAATGCCATCAACGAGCAGAACGTGGTGGCGCCGTCCGGCACCGTCGGCGCCGAACCGTCGCCGCCCGGGCAACAGATGACCTACACCGTGACGGTGCACGGGCGATTGGCCAGCGTGGCAGAGTTCGAGAACGTGGTACTGAAGGCCGGTCCCAACGGCTCCATCGTCCGGCTGCGCGATGTGGCGCGGATCCAGCTGGCCGCCACCGACTACTCCCGCTCGAGCCGCTTGAACGGCCAGCCGGTGGCGCTGCTCGGCGTCTATCAGTTGCCGGACGCAAACGCGCTCGAGGTAAGCAAGCTGGTGCGTGCCACGCTCGAGCAGCTGGCACAGCGTTTCCCGCCGGGGATCCACTACACCATTCCGCTCGACACTTCGGAGTTCGTGCGCGAGTCGATCAAAGAAGTCGAGATCACGCTCGGCATTGCCGCGGTGCTGGTGCTCCTGGTCGTGTTCCTATTTCTGGAAAGCTGGCGCGCGACGTTGATTCCGATGCTCGCGGTACCCGTGTCGCTGCTCGGTACGTTCACCATCTTCGTCGGCCTCGGCTTCTCCATCAACACGCTGACGCTGTTTGCGCTGGTGCTCGCCATTGGCCTCGTGGTCGACGATGCGATCGTGGTGGTCGAGGCGGTGACCGAGAAGATGGAAGAAAAGGGGCTCGATCCGCTCGCAGCCACGCGGGCGGCCATGGCGGACGTATCGAGTCCGGTGATCGCGATCGCGTTGGTGCTCACCGCGGTGTTCGTGCCCGTGGCCTTTCTCGGCGGCCTCACCGGCCAGTTCTACAAGCAGTTCGCTTTGACGCTGTCGGTGTCGGTGCTGATCTCGGCGTTCATCGCGCTCACCTTTACTCCGGCGCTGTGCGCGCTTCTGTTGCGGCGCCGCTCGGAGACCGAGCCCGCCGGACTCTTGGGGAAGGGATTCGCCGCGTTCAATCGTCTGTTTGAGCGCGGCACGAAGCAATACACCGGCGCCGTGCGCCGCGCCATCCGCCGCTCTGCCATCGCTCTTTGCGTCTTCGGAGCCATCGTCATCGCGCTCGCGTACCTGGTGTGGCAGCGGCCCGGCGGATTCATTCCCGAGGATGATCAGGGCTACTTGCTCATGGTTGCGCAGCTTCCCCCGGGCGCATCGTTGCAGCGCACCGAGCAGGTGCTGGAGCAGATCCGCGCCATCGTCTTGAAGCAGCCTGAAGTGGACAACATGCTCGCCATCACCGGCCTCAATCTGCTGGCCCAGGTCAACACGCCGTATACGGGGTCCGGCTTCATCCCGTTGAAGCCCTGGTCGCAGCGGCCGGGCCGGCAAAGTTCGGCCCAAGGGCTGATCGAGCGCCTGTACAAACTGCTCGGGCCTCTCAAGGAAGCCAATGTCGTGATCGTGGCGCCGCCCGCCATTCCCGGCATCGGCCAGGCGGGCGGCTTCGAGTTCATGCTCGCCGACACCTCCGGCGGCAGTCTCGAAAGCTTTACGGCCGAGATCGACGACTTTCTCGCCCAAGCCCGTGCGCGCAAGGAACTGGCGCGCGTCTCGACCCAGTTCAACAATCGGGTGCCTGAAATCGAGTTCGTGATCGACCGCGACCGGGCGCGGGAACTCGGCATTCCGATCTCGGACATTTTCAATGCGCTGCAGACCTATCTCGGCGGCAACTACATCAATGACTTTAATCTGTTCGGTCGCACCTTCCGCGTTACCGCCGAGGCTGAAGGCAGCGCGCGGACGCTGCCCGACGCGGTCAACACTCTGTACGTGCGCACCCAGGCGGGCGATATGGTGCCGCTGTCGTCGCTGGTGTCGATCAAGCCCACCCGCGGCCCCGCGTACATCGAGCGCTACAACGTGTACCGGGCCGTGACCATCAACGGTGCGCCCGCGCCCGGGTACAGCCAGGGCGATGCCATCAATGCCATGGAGTCGCTGGCAAAGGCGATGCCCAGCAATCTCACCTATTTCTGGACGGGCTCGGTGTTCCAGCAGAAACGCGCGGGCACCCAGGCACCCTATATCTTCGCCATGGCGCTGGTATTCGTGTTTCTGGTGCTTGCCGCCCAGTACGAGAGCTGGATCGTGCCGTTCGCGGTGATTTTGTGCATCCCCTTCGCCGTGTTCGGCGCCTTCTTCGGCCTGTCGATGCGCAGCATGGCGAACGACATCTATGCGCAGGTGGGCCTGGTGATGTTGATCGGACTCGCCGCCAAGAACGCAATTCTCATTGTCGAGTTCGCGCGCCTCTCGCATGAGCGCGGCATGCCGCTGATCGAGGCGGCGATCGAAGGCGCGCGCCTGCGCCTGCGGCCCATTCTGATGACCTCGTTCGCCTTCATCTTGGGCGCCATGCCGCTGGCGATTGCGACCGGCGCCGGCGCCACGTCGCGCCAGGTGCTCGGCACCACCGTGGTGTTCGGCATGACCGCCGCAACCATGATCGGCATCTTCATCGTGCCGGTGTTCTACGTGGTCCTGCAGGGACTGGCCGACCGCTTCTCCAAGCCGCGGGGGAGCGTTACGCCCGCTTCGGCAGCCGGCACGGAGCCCGAGGCGTGAAGACGTGGAGGCGCCTGTGCGCCGCCGCGGCGCTGCTGCCCGCCGGCTGCGCCGTGGGGCCGGATTACCACCGGCCCGCGCTCGATGTGCCGGCGCAGTACCGCGACGTGGCGCCGGCCGCGAGCAGTGCCGCCGCCGCGGCCGGCGACACGTCGCCGCTCGGCGAACGCGGCTGGTGGAATGTCTATTCGGACTCCAACCTGCAGACGCTGCTCACGACGGCGCTCAAGAACAACTACGACGTCAAGATCGCGGTCGCGCACATCGATGAGGCGCGCGCGCAACTCGGCTCCACGCGCTTGAATTACCTGCCGCAGGTGTCGGTCGACGCGAACGCTGAGCGCCTGAAGTATTCCAAGTACGCGCTGGTGCCCGGCGCGGCACGGATCGACAATGAAGCGCAGGTGCAAGTTCTGGCGTCCTACCAGCTCGATCTCTGGGGGCAGCTGCGGCGCATGAACGAAGCGGCGCGAGCCAATCTGCTGTCGTCCAAGTACGCCGCGCGCGCGGTCGCCGTGACTCTGGTGGCGAGCGTGGCGAACGCCTATTTCCAGCTCGTCTCGCTCGACAGCCAGCTCGAGATCACGCGGCGCACCATTGACTCGCGCAAGAAGTTCGTGGAACTCACGCACGCCCAGCACGACCGCGGCTATGCGACCGGACTCGACGAGGCGACCGCCGAGGCGCAGCTTGCGGCCGCGCGTGCGACCGAGCCCGATCTCGAGCGTCAAATTGCGCAGACGGAGGATGAGATCAGTGTGCTGGTGGGCGGCAACCCAGGGCCGGTGGTTCGCGCACGCTACGGGGAAGCCGTACCCGAGGCGCCGCCCCGGCCGCCGCCCGGGCTGCCTGCTCTGCTCTTGGAACGCAGGCCGGATGTGGCGCAGGCGGAGCAGGGCCTGGTGGCGGCCAATGCCGAAATCGGTGTGGCGAAAGCCGCGCTGTTCCCCAATATCTCGCTCACCGGCAGCGATGGCTCTCTGTCGGTGCCCTTCGGCCGCCTCTTCACGGCGCCGGCCGCCGAATGGGGCTTGGGCGTCGGCTTGGTGCAGCCGCTCCTTAGCGTGCAATCGAATCTCTACCAGGTCGAGCTCGCCGACGCGCGCAAGCGCGAGGCGCTGTACCAGTATCAGAAGACGGTGCAGGGCGCCTTCCAAGATGTGGCCGATGCGTTGGTCGCCTACCAGAAGTTCGGGGAGCAGGCGCGCGAACAAGCGGACCAGGTGGGCGCGCTGCGCACCGCACGCGAAATTGCCCTGGCGCGCTACCGGATCGGCTATGCCTCGTACTTCGATGTCATCCAAGCGGATCGCGATCTGTTCGCGGCGGAACTCGCGCTGGCCCAGGCGTACGCGAATGACTTGGGCGCGCTGGTGCATCTCTACTCGGCGCTCGGCGGCGGCTGGCAGGCGCCGCCGGCCGGTGCGCTGCCGGTGGCTGCTGCGCCGCCGCTGCCCACGGCGCCGGTGGTCGCTGCGCCGCCGGATTCCGGTACGCCGCCGCGGGCGCCTTGATTCGGGGGTGACACAGAAATAATTGATTTTGCGCGATTTGTGTGTCACCATAGCGCGGCTAATCGGGTTGAATGGGCAATTTTGCGGGGGTTGGCATGTACACGCAGGCGCTCGATGTTCAGGGGGCGGATCCGGCCGCGGCCGCGGCGGACGAGACGGCGCTCGAGCAGCGCTTCCAGGCGCGCGTCGATCACGAGGAAAAGATCGAACCCAAGGACTGGATGCCTGCGCGCTACCGCGCCACGCTGATTCGCCAGATTTCCCAGCACGCCCATTCCGAAATCGTCGGCATGCTGCCGGAAGGGAATTGGATCACGCGCGCGCCCACGCTGCTCAGAAAATCCATCCTGATCGCCAAGGTGCAGGATGAAGGCGGCCACGGCGCGTATCTCTACAGTGCAGCCGAGACCCTGGGCGTGAGCCGCGATCAATTGGTCGATCAATTGTTGGCGGGCAAGGCGAAATACTCCAGCATCTTCAATTATCCGACGCCGACCTGGGCCGATGTCGGCGCCATCGGCTGGCTGGTCGACGGAGCGGCGATCATGAATCAGATCCCGCTGTGCCGTTGCTCCTACGGTCCCTATGCGCGCGCGATGGTGCGGGTCTGCCGTGAGGAAAGTTTTCATCAACGGCAGGGCTACGACATCATGCTGCGGCTCTGCCAGGGGACCGCCGCGCAAAAGCGCATGGCGCAGGAAGCGCTCAATCGCTGGTGGTGGCCCGTGCTCATGATGTTTGGTCCCCCCGACGCGGACTCGACGCACAGCGGCGATTCGCAACGCTGGAAAATCAAGCGCTTCTCGAACGATGAGCTGCGGCAAAAATTCGTCGACTTCACCGTGCCGCAGGCGAATTTTCTGGGACTGACCTTGCCCGATCCCAAGCTGCGTTGGAACCCGCAGGAGAACCGGCACGAGTTCGGCGCGATCGACTGGAGCGAGTTCAATCGCGTTCTCAAGGGCGACGGTCCATGCAACGCCGAACGTCTCGGGATGCGGCGCAGCGCCCACGCGGAGGGCGCCTGGGTGCGCGAGGCGGCAACTGCCTACGCCGCCAAGCAGCGCCGGCGCAGCGCGAGCTCTGCGGCATGAATACTCCAGTGGATCCAGCAGCCGACAATAAACAGTCGTGGCCGCTCTACGAAGTGTTCATCCGTGCGCGCGGCGGCCTCGATCACAAGCACGTCGGCAGCTTGCACGCGGTCGATGCGCGCATGGCGATCGATCATGCGCGGGATCTTTACACGCGGCGCCAGGAGGGAGTCAGCATCTGGGTCGTGCCCTCGACCGACATCACGGCCTCCGATCCGGAAGAAGCGGAAGCGCTGTTCGAGCCGGCGCGCGATAAAATCTATCGGCACCCGACTTTTTACGTGATTCCCGACGAGGTGAAGACCTTATGAATGCCGCGGCAGCCGAACTTGCGCCGCCGTTGCTGCGCTATGTGCTGCGCCTCGGCGATCTGGCCCTCGTGCTCGGCCAGAGGCTGGGCGAGTGGGTGGGTCACGCGCCGGCGCTCGAGGAGGACTTGGGGCTCGCCAACACGGCGCTCGACCTCGTGGGTCAAGCGCGCCTTTTGCTCGCCTACGCGGGTGAACTCGAGGGCCGCGGCCGGAGCGAGGACGACATCGCTTTCCTGCGCGAGCAGGGCGAATACTTGAACCCGACTCTGGTGGAGCAGCCGAACGGCGATTTCGGCCAGACCGTGGTGCGCCAAGTGCTGGTCGATGCGTTTCAGCTAGAACTTTACCAGCGCCTGACGAACTCCACCGACCTGCGTTTGGCCGCGATCGCGGCGAAGGCCGTGAAGGAAACTCGCTATCACTGGCGCTACAGTTCGGGCTGGCTGGTGAGGCTCGGCGACGGCACGCCGGAAAGCCATACACGCGTGCAGTCTGCACTGCAGCGGCTCTGGCCCTATACGGTGGAATTGTTCGATGAGGACGACTTGGATCGCGCGATGGCGGACGGCGGCATCGGACCTCGCCTGGCCGAGGTGCGCACCGCATGGTCGGCGCGCATCGACGGCGTGCTGGCCGAGGCGACTCTCGAGCGGCCGCGGGAACGGCCCCATTCCTGGGCCGGCAAGCGCGGCCAACACAGCGAGCACCTCGGGTATCTCCTGACTGAGATGCAATACATGCAGCGGGCCTATCCGGGTGCCAAGTGGTGAACGTCGCCACGCTGCGCACCGGTGAGCCTGCGGCGCGACCGGCCGTCGCGCGCATTGCGGCGGCATGGGAGGCTCTCGCCGCGGTGCAGGATCCGGAGATACCGGGCGTGAGCTTGGTCGATCTCGGTATGGTCCGCTCTGTCGAGCCGCGCTCCGACGGTGTGCTGCAAGTGGCTCTCTCGCCCACCTATACGGGCTGTCCCGCGACCGAGGTCATCCGCCAATTGGTGGAGCAGGCGCTGGCCGATGCCGGGCTAGCGCCGTTCGCAGTCGCGCATGTGCTCTCGCCCGCCTGGAGCAGCGGCTGGATTACAGCCGAAGGCCGACGCAAGCTCGCGGCCTACGGCATCGTGCCGCCGCGGGGCGGCCACGAGGACCGGCCCATCGCCTGCCCGCACTGCGATTCCCTCGACACCGAGTGCACCAGTCAGTTCGGCTCGACGCCCTGCAAGGCCTTGCATCGCTGCCGCGGGTGCCTTGAGCCGTTCGAATACTTCAAATGCATCTAGTCATCTAATGGGCGTCGCGTGCTGAGCTTTCATCCCCTCAAGGTCGCCTCGGCCGAGCGTATTGCACAGGATGCCGTGTGCCTGGCGCTCGAGATTCCGCCCGCTCTGCGCGAACACTTCGATTTCGAGGCCGGACAGTATGTGACGGTGCGGCGAATGATCGGCGGCCGTGAGGAGCGTCGAACCTACTCGATCGTCACTGCGCCGGGAAATTCCACGCTTCGCTTAGGAGTGCGCGAACAATTCGGCGGTCGAATGTCGCGGGAGCTGGCGACCCAGGTGCGGCCGGGCGATATGCTCGAGGTGGGTACGCCGATCGGGCGGTTCCGCACCGCGGTGGACTCTAAGCGGACCCGATCCTATGTGGCCTTCGCCGCGGGCAGCGGCATCACGCCGGTGCTGTCCCTGGCGACGCACATTCTCGCTTGCGAGCCGCACAGCCGCTTTACGCTGATCTACGGCAACCGCAGCATGGCGCGCACCATGTTTCTCGAGGATACGCTGGCGCTCAAGAATCGCTACATCGGCAGGTTTTCATTGTATTTCGTCATGAGCCGCGAGCCGCAGCACACCACGCTCTTGAATGGACGCATCGACGCGGCCAAGGTGGCTGAACTCGCGCGGCAGATTAGCGACATCGCCGCCGCGGATGAGTATTTCGTTTGCGGGCCAGGCCGCATGGTCGATGAAGTCCGCGACGCCATCAAACTCTTGAACAGCATGGCGCCGATTCGCCTCGAGCGCTTCGCCGCGAGCGCGGCACAGCCGAATGCGGAGCAGCCCTCGCACACCGGCGTCGCCGCCGCGGCGCCGGCGACCGGACTGGCGCCGCCCTCAGGACCGGCGCCGCCCTCAGGACCGGCGCCACCCGCGGGACTCGCGCCCCCCGCGGCCCCGGTGTTGCCCGCGCCGGAAGTGCTGTCGACGGTCTCGGTGGTCATGGACGGCAGGCGGCGGACTTTTCAAATGGCGCCCACGGATGTCTCGGTACTCGAAGCGGCGGAGCGTGCGGGGCTTGAATTGCCGTTCTCGTGCCGTTCAGGTATCTGCGCCACGTGCCGCACCAGAATCGTGGCCGGCGAGGCGGTGATGGCTCACAACATCGCTCTCGAGTCCTGGGAGCTTGCCGCCGGTTTCGTACTGTGTTGCCAGGCCCGGCCCACCACCGCCACGCTCGAATTGAGCTATGACGAAAAATAGAGGTATCGTTCTCTCGAGGGGTCGCCATGTCATATGAAACCATTTTGTTCAGCGTCGATCGCGGCATCGCGCGCCTCACCTTGAACCGGCCGGACAAGCTCAACAGCTTCAACACGCAAATGCATGCGGAGGTGCGCCAAGTGTTCCGCGCGATCGGCGCGGAGGCGCGCGTGCTGATTCTCACCGGAGCGGGAAGAGGGTTTTGCGCCGGCCAGGACCTCGCCGACCGCGCCGTGGCACCGGGAGCGCAAGGCATCGATTTAGGCGATTCGATCGAGAGGAACTACAAGCCGTTGGTGCTGGCGCTGCAGAATCTGCCCATGCCGGTCATCGCGGCCGTGAACGGCGTCGCGGCCGGTGCCGGCGCGAATATCGCGCTCGCCTGCGACCTCGTGATTGCCGCGCGTTCGGCGAGTTTCGTGCAGGCATTCTCCAAGCTCGGCTTGGTTCCCGATTCCGGCGGAACGTGGACCTTGCCGCGGCTGGTGGGGAATGCTCGGGCGCTCGGCTTGACGCTGCTCGGTCAGAAGCTCAGCGCAGAACAAGCGGCTCAATGGGGCATGATTTGGCAGTGCGTCGATGATGCGGAGCTCGGCCCGACGGTCGACGCCCTGGCCGAGCAGCTCGCGATCGCGCCGACGCGGGGGCTGGCCGCGACCAAGGCTGCCATCCGCGGCGGATGGCAGCGCACGCTCGCCGAACAGCTCGATGTCGAGCGGGATGCGCAGCGTGAACTCGGCCGCTCCGCCGACTACGCCGAAGGCGTCGCCGCCTTCAGCCAAAAACGCAGCGCGAACTTCACGGGGCGATGAGCATGGGTAATGCATCCACGCTGCCGCCCGGGGAATCGCCGCACGATGCGCCGGGCGCGATCCGCGCCATTTTCGCACACGATCCCGCCGCTCAGGCACTCGGCATCGAGGTGCTCGAAGTCGCGCCGGGAACGGTCCGCCTGGCGATGACCGTGCGTCCCGATATGCTGAACGGTCACGGCATCTGCCACGGCGGCATGCTGTTCGCGCTCGCCGATACGGCGTTCGCGTATGCGTGCAACTCGCGCCATGAAGCGATGGTGGCCGCGGGCGCCAGCATCGAATTTCTTGCGCCGACGCCGGCCGGCGAGCGCCTGATCGCAACGGCCAGCGAGACGTCGCGCAGCGCTCGCCACGGCATCTATGATGTGGCGGTCACCAACGCCGCCGGAGAGCCGCTGGCGCACTTTCGCGGACGCTGCGCGCGGCTGCGCGTACCATCCGCTCAAACGCGAGGTTCCGAAGCATGAGAGAGGCCTTCATCTGCGACGCCATCCGCACGCCGATCGGCCGCTATGGCGGCGCGCTTTCCGCGGTTCGGCCGGACGACCTCGCGGCCATCGTGCTGCGCGAACTCTTGAGGCGCAATGCGGCGCTTGATCCCGCTGCGGTCGACGATGTGATTTTGGGTTGCGCCAATCAAGCGGGCGAAGATAATCGAAATGTCGCACGCATGAGCGCGCTCCTGGCGGGTTTACCGGTCGATGTGCCGGGCGTGACGCTCAACCGCCTCTGCGGCTCCGGCCTTGATGCCGTGGCGGGCGCCTCGCGCATGATCCGCTTGGGCGAGGCCGAAGTCGTATTGGCAGGCGGCGTGGAAAGCATGAGCCGCGCTCCCTACGTCTTTTCCAAGAGCGCAACGCCGTTCGCCCGCGATGTGCAAATGTTCGACACGACGATCGGCTGGCGCTTCGTCAATCCGCTGCTCAAGCAAAACTACGGCAGCGACTCGATGCCCGAGACCGGCGAGAACGTCGCTCAGGAATTCCGCGTGTCGCGCGAGGATCAGGACCGGTTCGCATTGCGCAGCCAGCAACGCGCCTTGGCGGCGCAGACCCAGGGTTGGTTCGCCCGGGAAATCGTGGCGGTGCAGATACCCTCGAAGCGAGGCCCGGCGACGCTGGTCAGCGTCGATGAACACCCGCGCGAGACCAGCCTTGAGGCGCTCGCAAAATTGCCGACGCCGTTCCGCGCGGGCGGGACGGTGACGGCCGGCAATTCCTCCGGCGTCAATGACGGCGCCTGCGCATTGCTGTTGGCGGGGCCGGAAGCCGTCAAACGCTATGGCCTCACGCCGCGCGCCCGGGTGGTCGGGACGGCGGTGGCCGGCGTCCCGCCGCGGATCATGGGCATGGGGCCGGTGGCCGCGACGCGCAAATTGCTCGCGCGGCTCGGCATTGGCTTGGCCGATATCGATCTCATCGAACTCAACGAGGCTTTTGCCGCGCAGGCGCTGGCCGTGCTGCGCGATCTTGGCATCGCCGACGACGCGGCGCACGTCAATGCGCAGGGCGGCGCCATCGCGCTCGGACATCCTCTGGGTGCGAGCGGCGCGCGCCTGGTGACGACCGCACTATGCCAACTCGAGCGCGGCGGCGGCCGGCGCGCCCTCGCCACAATGTGCATCGGCGTCGGGCAGGGCATTGCCATGGTCATTGAACGCACCCAGTGACTTTATGAAATTGCAGAGCTATGTGAGCGGAGGATGGCACAGCGGCGGAGGTGCGGGCGTCGCGATGTGCGATGCAACGACGGGCGACATCGTCGCCGAGGCCTCCTCCGGCGGCATCGACTTTGCCGCGACGCTCTGCTACGCGCGCGAGCGCGGCGGACCGAGTTTGCGCGCATTGACCTTTCACGAGCGTGCGAGCTTGCTGAAGGCGTTGGCCAAACGTCTCTTGGAGTGCAAGGAGGAGCTCTACACGCTGTCGTATCGCACCGGTGCGACCAGGGACGATTCGTGGATCGATATCGACGGCGGCATCGGCACGGTGTTCGCGTTCGCGGGCAAGGGCGCGCGCGAGCTGCCGAACAGCCGCGTATATCTTGACGGCGCCGTCGAGGGCCTCTCGAAATCAGGCTCCTTCGTCGGCCAGCATGTGTATCTGCCGCGCGAAGGCGCGGCGGTGCAGATCAACGCCTATAATTTCCCGGTCTGGGGAATGCTCGAAAAGCTTAGCCCGGCGCTGCTCGCGGGCATACCCGTGATCGTGAAGCCCGCGACCGCGACCGCTTACCTCACCGAACTCGCGGTGCGCCGAATCATCGAGTCCGGCATCTTGCCGGAAGGCGCGCTGCAACTCGTGTGCGGCAGCTTGGGAGATCTGTTCGATCACCTGACATGCCAGGATTGCGTCTCTTTCACCGGTTCCGCGCACACCGCGGCGGCCCTGCGCGCCCACCCGACGGTGATTCGGCATGCGGTGCCGTTTACCGCGGAAACCGATTCATTGAATTCCAGTATTTTGGCGGCGGATGCGGTGCAGGGCACGGCGGAATTCGATCTCTTCATCAAGGAGGTCGTCCGCGAGATGACGGTGAAGGCCGGCCAGAAGTGCACCGCCATCCGCAAGGCACTCGTTCCCGCCGCTGCCGCGGATGCGGTGATCGAGGCGCTGGAAGCTAAGCTGCGCACCGTGACCGTCGGCGATCCGCGAGCGGAGGGTGTTCGCATGGGGCCCTTGGTCAGTCTCGCGCAGCGCACCAATGTGCTCGCGCACTTGGCGGAGCTTAGGCGCGATGCGGATCTCGTCGTCGGTGATTTGAACGGCTTCGAGGTAGAGGGCGCCGACCGCGAACGCGGCGCATTCCTGCCGCCGCTGCTGCTCCGCTGCCGCGAGCCGCATGCCGCGCGCGCGGTCCACGAAGTGGAGGCCTTCGGACCGGTCGCGACCGTGGTTCCTTACAGCGATACGGCCGATGCGATCGCGCTGGCGCGCCGCGGCGGCGGGAGTTTGGTGGCTTCGGTGTTCTCTGCCGATGACGCGCTCGCAAGTCAATTTGTGCTCGGGCTCGCGCCTTTCCATGGCCGCATCCTGGTGATGAACAGCCGCTGCGCGAAGGAATCCACCGGACACGGTTCGCCCTTGGCTCCGCTGGTGCACGGCGGACCGGGCCGCGCCGGAGGCGGCGAGGAGATGGGTGGCATTCGCGGGGTACTGCATTATATGCAGCGCACCGCGGTGCAAGGTTCGCCGGATACCATCACGGCGCTCGGCGGCCGATGGCTGCGGGGCAGCCGGCTGCGCTTCCCGGCCGTGCACCCGTTTCGCATGGCGTTCAACGAGCTGCAATTGGGCGATACCTTCAAATCGGCGGAGCGCGAGGTCACGATAGAGGACATCGAGCGGTTCGCCGCGCTGTCGGGCGATAACTTCTATGCGCACATGAGCGAGTCGGAGGCTCGCCGCAATCCGCTGTTCGGCGGCCGGGTGGCGCACGGATATTTTTTGATCTCCGCGGCGGCCGGACTGTTTGTCGACCCCGATTATGGCCCGGTGCTCGGCAACTACGGCCTGAACGAGCTGCGCTTCATCAAGCCGGTCAAGCCTAAGGATCGAATCAAAGTGCGTCTCACCTGCGCGCAGAAAAGCCTGCGGGCCGACAAGGGTTGGGGTGAAGTCGCTTGGGATACGGAAATCACCAATCACAACGAGGAAACGGTGGCGTCCTATGATGTTTTGACGATGGTGAGCATTCACGCGGTTCCCGATCATGCCCATTGATCCCGCGCGCTATGCCCGCGACTTTCCCAGCCTGCGATTCCTCGCGCCGGAGCCCGGCCTGTTGGAACTCGTGATCGCAAACGAGGGCCGGTTGAACGCGGCGACCGAGGACATGCATCGCGATCTTGCCGCCGTCTGGCGCGCCATCGACATCGACGATGCCGTGCGAGCGGTCATCGTGCGCGGCGAGGGAGCGAATTTTTCCTCGGGCGGCGATTTCGGCATGATCGATCGAATGATCGCCGATGAGGAGACCCTGATCCGCGTCTGGAAAGAAGCCGGCGATCTCGTCTACAACCTGATCAATTGCTCCAAGCCTGTCGTCTCGGCGATTCGCGGCAACGCAGTGGGTGCGGGGCTTGCCATCGCACTGCTTGCGGACGTGTCCATCGCCGCCGACAACGCGAAAATTCTCGATGGCCACACCCGCTTGGGCGTCGCGGCGGGCGACCACGCGGTCATCATTTGGCCGCTGCTGTGCGGTCTGGCCAAGGCTCGCTACTACCTGCTCACCAACAAGCCGCTGTCCGGACGGGAAGCCGAGCGCATTGGTCTGGTTGCGCTATGCGTTGCGGATGATGAGGTCATTGCAACGGCGTTCGACGTGGCGCGCAATCTCGCCGCCGGCAGCGCGACCGCGGTGCGATTCACCAAGCATGCTCTCAACAACTGGTTGCGGCTTGCCGGCCCGAGCTTCGATACCTCGTTGGCGCTTGAATTCTTGGGCTTCCGCTTGCGCGATGTGCGCGAAGGTTTGGCGGCGGCGCGCGCCAAACGGCCCGCGAACTTCGACCATGAGCCGTAGCGATTTCGCGGAAACTTTGGCGCTCGAGCCGATCTTAAGCATCGAGCGCCGCGAACTCGAGGCGCTGCAGCTCGAGCGCCTGCGTTGGACTCTGCACCACGCCTATGCCAACAACAGCTGCTACCGCTCGAGTTTCGCTGCGCTGGGTGTGCATCCGGACGATTTGCGGGAGCTTGCGGATTTGGCGCGGTTTCCGTTCACCACCAAAGCCGATCTGCGCGCGGCATATCCCTTCGGTTTCTTCGCCGTCCCGATGGAACAGATCGCGCGCGTGCATGCCTCGTCCGGCACGACCGGCAAGCCGACCGTGGTCGGATATACCCAGAAGGACATTGCGACCTGGAGCAATCTCATCGCCCGGTCGATCCGCGCCGCCGGCGGCCGCCGCGGCATGAAGGTTCATGTCGCCTACGGCTATGGATTATTCACCGGCGGCTTGGGCGCGCACTACGGCGCCGAGGCCGCCGGCTGCACCGTCATTCCGATGTCGGGGGGGCAGACGGAAAGACAGGTGCAACTCATCACGGACTTCAAGCCCGAAATCATCATGGTGACGCCGAGCTACATGCTCGCCATATTGGATGAATTCAGGCGCCAAGGCATCGATCCAAAATCGAGTTCGCTGCGCATCGGCATCTTCGGTGCGGAGCCCTGGGGCGAGGGGATACGCCATGAGATCGAAACCGCGTTCGGCATCGATGCGTGCGATATCTATGGTCTATCGGAAGTGATGGGCCCGGGCGTGGCGCAGGAGTTTGCCGGCAGCAAGGAGGGCCCGACCATTTGGGAGGACCATTTTCTCCCCGAAGTGATCGACCCCGAGAGCGGCCAAGTGCTGCCCGAGGGGGCGGAGGGCGAGTTGACTTTCACATCGCTGACCAAGGAAGGCATGCCGGTGATCCGCTATCGAACCCGGGACTTGACGCGTTTGCTGCCGGGACGCGCAACCGCCATGCGCCGCATCGCGAAGATCACAGGCCGCACCGACGACATGCTCATCATCCGGGGAGTGAATGTCTTTCCGTCGCAGATTGAAGAACAGATTCTGCATTGCCAGGGCCTGGCGCCGCATTATGAGATCGAGATTTCACGACCGCATCGGCTCGACGAGGTACGGGTCTCGGTGGAGGCCCGTTCCGAACTCTCCGCCGATGCGCATCAGGCCGAAGCCGCGCTGCTCGCCACCAAGCTCAAAGCCTTGATCGGCATCAGCGCGGAGATCAGGGTCGTCAGCTTTGGTTCGCTGCGGCGATCGACCGGCAAGGCGGCCCGCGTCAACGATCGCCGGCAACGCGACGCCGGCAAAGCCTGACAGGTCCTCTTGCGGGTGCGCAGCAGCACCGCAACTGCGCCGTCATGGAACAATCCAAGTTCGCCTTCGCGATTGGCTGTACTATGTGTTCGGTGACGAACATAGCAACATCTCCGGCAATGGACTTGAGGAAAAATCAACTGTTGGCAGCCATGCCCGAAGAGGATTTTCAGCGCTGGCTGCCGCTTCTCGAACCGGTGCAAATGCCCTTGGGTCAGGTGCTGTATGAATCCGGCGCGACGCTCAAATATGTGTATTTCCCGCTCAATTCGATCGTATCCCTGCTGTATGTGATGCAAAACGGCGCGTCAGCCGAGATCGCGGTCGTCGGCAACGAGGGACTGGTCGGGGTGTCGCTGTTCATGGGTGGGGAGTCGACGCCCAGCCGTGCGGTCGTGCAAAGCGAGGGGATCGGCTGCCGGCTCCCGGCGCGAGCATTGAAGGACGAATTCAACAAGGCAGGCGTTTTGCTGCATCTGCTGCTGCGCTACACGCAGGCGCTGTTGACCCAAATGGCGCAGACGGCGGTGTGCAACCGCCACCACTCGCTCGATCAGCAGCTTTGCCGCTGGCTGTTGCTGAGCTTGGATCGTTTGGACGGCGATGAACTGGTCATGACGCAGGAGCTGATCGCCAACATGCTGGGTGTGCGCCGCGAGGGGGTCACCGAGGGCGCCCTCAAATTGCAGAAACAGGGACTCATCAGCTATGTTCGGGGACATATCACGGTGCTGGATCGCAAGGGTCTGGAGGTGCGCACCTGCGAATGCTACGCGGTGGTCAAACGAGAATACGACCGGCTGCTCCCGGCGGATAAGGCGATCCAGTCGGCGATTCAGTCAAAGGCGCACTAGCCGCTCCTGCATTGCGGCATCACTCTATGTGCGCTGGCAGACGGTTCGCGCGCGTTTTTCTATTTACCCTCTCTCCACTCAAGGGGCTTGGGAAGAACGCAATTGCCTTCCGCCGTAAATCATTTGATTCAGATGCTGCCGAGCAAGGACCGAAAGCGGCTGCTGGCCATCTGCGAACCGATTGAACTTAATATGTCGCAGGTCCTGTTCGACAGCGGAGCGACCACCCGCCATGTGTACTTTCCCATCGAGGGGTTCGTCTCCATGGTAACGCCGATCGACGGTAAACCTGTGCTCGAGGTCGGCATGGTGGGCAGCGAAGGCATGCTGGGAACGCACCTCGTCTTGGGCGTCAGCGCGATACCGATGCACGCCCTGGTCCAGGGTTCGGGATCGGCCTTGCGTATTGCGGCGGCGCCTTTCAGGTCGGAACTAGCCCGCAGCGCGGCGCTGCAGAAAAACCTGCTGCGCTACATTCACGTGACCATGCTGCAGCTTGCGTCCATGGCCGCGTGTCTGCGCTTTCATCAGATCTCCCAACGTCTCGCGCGCTGGCTGCTGATGACGCAAGATCGTGCGCACCTGGATCATTTCCACGTCACCCACGAATTTGTCGCCTATATGCTTGGGGTGCGGCGGGTGGGTGTGACGACTGCGGCGGTGACACTGCAGCGACGCGGGCTCATCGAATATCGGCGCGGGCAGCTGATCGTGCTCGACCGGTCCGCTCTCGAGGCGGCGGCATGCAGTTGTTATGCGGCCGATCGCAGGGCCTACGACCGATTCTTGCACTAGCGCGCCGGATCTCACGCATGCACATCCGGCGAGCGCGAGGTGCCGCCCGGCGTGTAAGCTTTCGGCACCATGAAGACGATGCTCATCGTATATCACTCGATGACGGGCGGTACCTTGCAGATGGCGCAGGCCGCGGCCGATGGGGCCCGCGGCGAACCGCAACTGCGCGTAACGATGTTGCGCGCCGCCGATGCCACGGCCGCGGACCTGCTCGAGGCCGACGGCTATGTGTTTGCCACACCGGAAAATCTCGCGGCCATGTCCGGGCAAATGAAGGATTTTTTTGATCGCACGTATTATGCGGCGTTGGATCGGCTCAACGGCAAGCCCTACGCGGTGCTCATCTGTGCCGGCAGCGACGGCCGCAACGCGGCCGCGCAGATCGAGCGCATCGCGACCGGCTGGCGCCTGCGGCCGATCGCGGATCCTTTGATCGTTTGCACGCACGCACAAACCCCGGACGAGATCTTGCGCTTGAAGCGCATAGCCGAGGGGGAATTGCGGCACTGCGCAGAACTTGGCGCGACGCTCGCCGCCGGCATTGCGATGGGTATTTTCTAGTCGAATCACGCCGTGCGTGCGGCGGCCTGACGGATGAACTCGGCGGTGCGGTCCGGCGCCGTGATGGGCAGCATGTGGCCGCCATCGAGCAGCAAGAGCTGCGCGCCGGGCAGTATGGCGGCCAGCGTCTCGCCTTGGGCTTGCGGGTCGAGGATGCGGTCGCTGCGGCCGTAGACGATGCTCACCGGCAGCTGCATCGTGCCGTAGCGCTGCATCATCTGCGGTAGGTCCTCATGGGCCGCCGCCAAATCAGCGCAAGCTGCGATGAAATGGCTGGGCCGCAGAGCCAGCATGCCGCCGCCGCGAGTGGCAAAGTCCCGCGGTGCGGCTTCCGGTCCGAACACCGCACCCAGCACGGCGTCGCGCTTGGCCATGCCGAGCGGTACGGCCAGTGTCCAGGCCACGAGCGTGCGCAGCCATGGCTGGGCTATAACCAAGTCTTTGAACACAGGGGGCACGTCCTCGATCAGGTGGGTCAGCGGCGCCACCAGCGCGAGGCCCGCCACGCGCTCTGGATGCCGCTGCGCCAGCGCCAGCGCCACCGCGCCGCCCAGCGAATGGCCCACCACCACCGGGCGGCCGAGCTCAAGTCTTTCGATCAGCGCGGCCAGCACGTCGGCCTGAGCGCCGAGTGCGGCCGATGCGCCCGCCGGCCGCACCGAATAGCCCGAGCCGGGCCGGTCCACCGCCACCACGCGATAGTGCGCCGCCAACTGATCGACGATGCCGTAGGTGAAGTGACTGAGTTGCCCGGCGAGCCCGTGCACCAGCAGCAGGACCGGCCCCTGGCCGCGTTCCACCACGTGCAGCCGTGCGCCCGGCAGTTCCACGAAGCGGCCGGCCGGCGGGCACGCCGTCTCCACGCGGCGCGCCATCAGGGCCGTGAAGCACACCAAGCCTGCGCCGACGGCGGCGACCGCGGCCAGTGCGAACACGAGGACGGAGATCACGGTTGAACGCGGCGCGCCAGCACGCGCCAGTAATGCACCGGAGCCAGGCGCTCGAGCAGAGACACGAATACTGCGTCCCGCCCCACCAGGATGCGGGCGCGGCGCTTCTCTACGCCGCGGACGATGATCTCGCCGGCCCGCGCAGGCGGCATGCGCAGCAGCTTCTCGGCCAGCGCCAACCGGCCGCGCACCGCGTCGGCCGAGACACCGGGCGAAACACGCGCATTACGCGCTATGGCGGTGGCTACGCCGCCCGGATGCACCACGCTCACGCCGACGCGGGTGGCTGCGAGCTCGTGGCGCAGCGCGTTGGAGAAGCCGCGCACCGCAAACTTGCTGGCGCAGTAGGCGCACTGTCCCGGCGGTGAAATGAGCCCGAACACACTGGAGAGGTTGACGATGCGGGCATCGTCGCTGGCCAAGAGCCTCGGCAAGAAGGCCCGCGTCATGCGCACCACGCCGTGGAAGTTGATCTCCATGACCCAGTCGAAATCGGTCTCGCTCACCTGATCGAAATTGCCGCCGAGCGCAACGCCGGCGTTGTTGACCAGGAGGTCCACGCGCCCATGAGCGGCCAATACCTGGGCAGGCAGGGCCGCCACATCTTCGCGCACGGTCACGTCGAGGCGGTAGCGGCTGACGTGCACGCCCAAGGCTGCGGCCTGCCGATGGGTCTCGGCGAGGCCGCTCTCGTCGATGTCGGCGAGCGCGAGATGGCAGCCGCGCCGCGCCAGGGACATGGCGATGGCGCGGCCGATGCCGCCGGCCGCGCCCGTGATGACGGCGGCTCGACCCTCGAGATTCATGGCGACCGGGTTCAATCCGCGAACGCCGAGTAGACGAGGTCGCGAAACAGGACACGATAGTAGTCGCGCTGACCCGGTGCCTGAATGAGCATGAGGGCAAAGAGCTGCTCCGCCGGATCGACCCAGAAGGTCGTGCCGGCGAGGCCTCCCCAGAAGTACTGGCCGACCGAGCCTGGCGTGTGAGCGATGCCGGCGTGCAGCCGAACGGCGAAGCCGAGCCCGAAGCCGTAGCCGGGAAGGAGTAGATCAGGCGCGCCGGTAATGGCCCCCAAGTGATCCGCCGTCATGAGTTCGATGGTCTTGCGGCTCAAGAACCGCACCCCTGCAAACGTTCCGTTATCGAGCAGCATCTCTAGGAACCGCGCGTAATCGGCGGCGGTGGATACGAGACCGCCGCCGCCCGATTCGAAATTCGGCGGCTCGCGCACCTCGACAAGCTGTACGGCTGTGCCGCTCTCGGGATCGCGGGCGAAGGCTTCCGCGAGGCGCGAATGCTGGTGCTTCGGCACGTGAAAGGCCGTATCGACCATCCCGAGAGGAGCGAGAATGCGCCGCTCGAGGAAGGCGCCGAGACTCATGCCGGACAGCACCTCGATGAGCCGGCCGACGACATCGGTGGAGCGGCTGTATTCCCAACGTGTTCCCGGATGATGCAGCAGCGGCATCTTACCCAAGGCGGCTACCTGCTCGGCGTTGCTCTGAGAGCGGCGGTGAATCTTCGCGCTCATGTACATCTTGTGCACCGGGCCGCCGCCGCGAAACTCATAGGTGAGTCCCGAGGTATGACGCAAGAGATCCTGGATGCTGATCTCGCGCTCGGCCGGCACCAGTTCGATCTCCGTGCCGCGCTGCACCGCGACTTTCGGATGGCCAAGATCCGGCAAGTATTTGGCGATGGGCTCATTGAGCAGGAAGCGACCCTCTTCCCACAGCATCATCGCCGCCACCGAGACGATCGGCTTGGTCATGGAATAAATACGAAAAATGGAGTCCTTGGCCATCGGCAGAGCGGCGCCAGGATCGCGTCGGCCGAAACTCTCGAAATAGCCGATCCGGCCGCGCCGGGCGATGAGCGCGACGGCGCCCGGCACGCGCCCGCGCTCGACTTCCGCGCGCATCACGTCGCCCAAGCGAGCGAGGCGGGACGAGGAGAGACCGATTTCTTCGGGCGTTGATGCCATTGGAGAGCCTTCGAGTTGAGTCATATCTTACGCATAGGTGGTGAGGCCAGGGTCGGATTGCGCGTCGAGGTGCGGCAGCGCGTTGAAGCTCACCAGCTGATGGCGCCTCGCGGACATGGCGAACTCGGTGACGGAGCTATTGCGAATCCGCAGATTGAGCTCGACGGCGCTCTCCGGCGGCGCTCTGAGCGCGGCGGCCACGATGGCGGCAATGGGACCGCCGGAGCTCACGACCAGCACGTTCGCGTCCGAGAATTGACGGGCCTCGATGAGCGCTGCCACGGCTGCGTCCTGAAATGCCTGCCAGGACGGCATGCCGGCCGGCTGAATACGATCCGCAGCCCAGGCCATGAGTGCATCGCGGAGCAGCCGGAAATGCTCGCGGACCACGGCCGCGTCGCGCGCTACGGCGGCTGTGGCCGGCGCGGGAAGCACGCCCGTGAAAGCCTTCAACAGCGCCTCCGGATTGTACTCATCGAGCCCGGGGAAGCATTGCGCCGGGGGCGCACCGCGATCTTGTTCGCCCGCTGCAATGGCCTGCGCGGTCTCGGCGTGGCGCCGCAGAGTTCCGCTGTACACCGCGTCGAAGCGGATCTTGCGCCGGGCGAAATATGCCCCCAAGAGATCTGCTTGCGTAAATCCAAGCGGAGTGAGGCGATCGTAGTCGGCGGTGCCGAAGGACGCCTGCGCATGACGCACCAGGTAAATGACGCCCATCTGCCGTGCTAGTCGGCGAGCGCTTGCGCGATCAGCGTGTTGATGCGCCGCGGCTGCTCGTGAATCAGCCAATGAGAGGCATCGGCTATTCGCGTGATTTTAAGATCCGCGCACAACTCCTCGAGGCCGTCGAGCAGGCTTGCGAGCAGGGCGGTGTCCTGCATGCCCCAAATGACGCGCACCGGCACCCGGACCGTCCAATCCTCTGCGCGCATGTCCGCGAGGAATGCTTGCGCCGAAGCACGGTAGTAGTTCACGCCGCCGGTCATTCCATGACTCGCGCCTTCGCCCGGGATCGACCACATCGCGTGATAGCGCTCGCGAAGCGGCGCGCTGTACCAATGATTCTCGGCGCTTCCGCCGGCCGTGAACACGGCGTCGAGACGCTGGAAATCGTCCTTTGCGAGCATCACCTCCGAGCCCGGCATGCGCAGCCAGTTCATATAGGCCGAGGCCTGTTGCTGTGCGGGATTGAGCTTGAGTTGGCGCATGAAAAGATAGGGATGCGGTGCGTTCAAGATCACCAGCTTGCCGACCAAGTCGGGCGCAAAGATGGCGAGATTCCAGGCGATCGCGCCGCCCCAGTCGTGGCCGACGACCCGGGCCTCGCGATATTCGAGTTGCGCGATCAGGTGCTTCAAGTCCTCGACGATCTTGCGGGGCCGGTAGGCCTCCACGTCCTTGGGTTTGCTCGAGCGATTGAATCCGCGCAGGTCGACCGCGACGGCGTAATACTCCGCGCCGAATTCCTCGAGCTGCGCCTCCCAGGCGAACCAGGCTTCAGGGAATCCGTGCAAGAACAGCAGCAGGGGCCGTCCCCTCGTGCCGGCGCTGGCGAAGTGCAAGCGCATGCCGTTCGGCAGGTTCAAGTATTGATCGCATTGAATCGGACTGGCCACTCTGCCCACGCACCCTTCAGATGAGCTTCACGAGCTGCTTGCCGAAATTCTTGCCGCGCAGCAGTCCGATGAACGCCTCGGGCGCCGCCGCGAGATCGCTCGCGATGCTCTCGCGATATTTGAGCTTGCCGCCGCCCACGAGAGCGGCCAATTCGGCCAGTCCCTGCGGCCAGAGGTCGAGATGATCCGAGACGATGAAACCCTGCATCTTGAAGCGGGCGACCAAGAACATCGCCGGATTGCGGATCGCGCTGCGCGGCACGGCGCCGGGCTCGTTGTTGTAGTCGGTGATGAGTCCACAGATGGCGACGCGCGCGAACGGATTCAGCAGCGTCATGACGGCGTTCAGCACATCGCCGCCGACATTCTCGAAATGTACGTCGACGCCCTTCGGCGCGGCTTCACTCAGGAGCTTCGAGAGTTCCTTTGCGTCCTTCGCCTGGCGGTAGTCGACGCACGCGTCAAAGCCTAATTCTTCCGTCACGTAGCGGCATTTGTCGGGGCCGCCGGCGATTCCAACCGCGCGTACGCCGTTAAGCTTCGCGAGTTGTCCGACGACGCTGCCCACCGCTCCGCCGGCTGCGCTGACGACCAGCGTCTCGCCCGGCTGCGGCGCCATGATCTTGTGGTAGCCATACCAGGCCGTCATGCCGGGCATGCCGACCACGCCGAGATGCGCGGACATCGAGATGCGGCGCGTGTCGATGCGCTCGAGCGCCTTGCCGTCGCTGACGCCTATCTCGGACCAGCCGAGCATGCCGCGCACCTGATTGCCGGCGGCAAATTTAGGATGATTCGAGGCGAGCACCTCCCCGACCGTCGCACCGATCATCGTGGCGCCGATTTCCTGAGGTTTCGCATAGGATTTGGCGTCGGCCATGCGGCCCCGCATGTAAGGATCGAGCGACAGGTAGTGATTGCGCACCAGCACTTCGTTCGGCCCGGGGGCCGGAATCGGCAAGACTTCGAGGCGAAAATTCTCCGGCACCACCCACCCGGTGGGCCGCGAGGCAAGCACGATGCGGCGGTATGTATCGGACATGATTCCTCCAGAGCGGACGGCGAGCGACACTCCCATGCTGCGGCGGCCCGCGTCAAGCTCCTCTGGATCTTAAGCTAAGCGCCGGCGGCGATGCAGACGCCCGCGCTCCCCGTCTGCTACATTAGCGAGGTTGGGCAGAACCTAGTTCTGCATAGCGGAATCCACGGCGGCTGCTCGAGCGGGCGGCGCCGCAGAATAAGACCTCAGCGGCTACCTAGGATCAAGTTCATGACAGACGCCGTCATCGTCTCCACGGCCCGCACCGGTTTGGCCAAGAGCTGGAAGGGCGCTTTCAACATGACCTACGGCGCGACCCTCGGCGCGCATTCCGTTAAGCACGCGGTGGCGCGCGCCGGCATCGATCCTGAGGAGGTCGAGGACGTGATCATGGGATCGAGCTTCGGCGAAGGCACTACGGGCGGCAATATCGCGCGCGCCGTCGCATTGCGCGCCGGCTTGCCGACGAGCACCGCGGGCTTGAGCGTCAACCGGTTTTGCAGCTCGGGATTGCAGTCCATTGCGCTTGCGGCACAACGCATTCTCACCGAGGGGTCGACCGCCATCGTCGCCGGCGGCCTGGAGAGCATTTCCTGCGTGCAGAACGAGGCGAATACTCATATGCGCCGCGATCCCTGGCTGGTCGAGAACAAGCCCACGCTTTACTGGAGCATGCTCGAGACCGCGGAGAACGTGGCAAAGCGCTACCACATCTCCAAGGAAGCCCAGGACCAATACGGCGTGCGCAGCCAGCTGCGCGCGGCCGCCGCGCAATCCGCGGGCAAATTCAACGATGAGATCGTACCCATGACGACCGTCATGAGCGTCACCGACAAAGACAGCGGCAGCATCACCAGCCGTGAAGTCACGATCGCGAAGGATGAGGGCATTCGTCCGGATACGACCCTGGAGGCGGTCGCCAAGATCCGTCCCGCCATACCGGGGGGCGTCATCACGGCCGGCAATGCCAGCCAATTTTCCGACGGCAGCAGCGCCTGTGTGGTCATGGACGGCAAGCTCGCGGAACGGCGCGGCATAAAACCCCTGGGCATTTTTCGCGGCTTTGCAGTGGCGGGCTGCGAGCCCGACGAGATGGGTATCGGTCCCATCTATGCGGTCCCGCGGCTCCTGGCGCGGGCCGGCCGCAAGGTCGCCGACATCGATCTTTGGGAAATCAACGAGGCCTTCGCCTGCCAGGTTTTGTACTGCCGTGATCAGTTGGGGATTCCCGATGAGCGGCTGAATGTCAACGGCGGCGCGATCGCGGTGGGACATCCGTATGGCGTCAGCGGTGCCCGCCTCACCGGACACGCGTTGATCGAGGGCAAGCGGCGCGGCGCCAAACTCGTCGTGGTGACCATGTGCATCGGCGGCGGCCAGGGTGCCGCCGGATTATTCGAGGTGGTGTGATATGGGAGTTCGTGACTTGTTCGAATTGGGCGGCAAGGTGGCTTTGATCACCGGCGGTTCGCGCGGCCTTGGGCTGCAAATCGCGGCCGGACTGGGTGAGATGGGCGCGAAAATCGCCATCAGCGCACGCAAGCGCGCGGAACTCGAGGAAGCCACGGCGGAGCTCAAGAGCCGCGGCATCGATGCCTTCACCGTGGTCAATGATCTTGCCAAACCGGATCAGGTGCCGGCGCTGGTCGAGGCGGTGGCCGCGCACTATGGCGGGATCGACATCTTGGTGAATAATGCGGGCACGAGCTGGGGCGCACCGGCCGAGCAGCTGCCCCTGGAAGCGTGGAACAAGGTCATGATGTTGAATGCCACCAGTGTATTTTTGCTGAGTCAGGCGGTGGCGAATCGCTGCTTCATACCGAACCGCGCGGGCAACATCATCATCGTGGCCTCGGTCGCGGCGCTGCGCGCGAGCATGCAAATGAAGGCGGTCCCGTACTACGCGTCGAAGGCGGCGGCACTGCAGTTGACGCGCGCGCTCGCCGGCGAGTGGGGGCCCTACGGCATTCGAGTGAATGCGATCTGTCCGGGATTTTTCCCTTCGAAGATGTCGGACGGGGTGCTTGAAAAGATCGAAGCCGACGTAATCGCGCGCACCCCGCTGGGACGTCTCGGCGGCGATACGGATCTTCAGGGCGCGGCGGTTTATCTCGCATCCGACGCATCGCGTCATGTGACGGGGCAGTACATCGCGGTCGACGGCGGCGCCAGTAGTGCATGAGTTCTCCGACCGAAGGACTGCGGGAACCTCCGGCGCAGCACGCAGTCGATCCCGGTGAGCTTGGCGCCTGGATGGCCGAACACATCGAGGGTTTCCGCGGCCCGGTCAGCGTGCGGCAGTTCGCCGGGGGTCAATCCAATCCCACGTTTCTGGTCGAGTCGGCGCAGCATCGTTACGTGCTGCGGCGCAGGCCGCCGGGCAAGCTGCTGCCGTCGGCGCACGCGGTCGATCGGGAATTTCGCGTCATCCGAGCTCTCGCGCCAACGGCAGTGCCGGTAGCGCGCGCCTACGCCTTGTGCGAGGACCCCGCGGTGATCGGTACCGCGTTCTATGTGATGGATTATGTCGAGGGGCGGATTTTTTGGGATGCCGCGCTGCCCGAGGTCGAGGCAGGCGGGCGGCGCGCCATCTACGACGAAATGACCCGGGTGCTCGCCGCGCTGCATGCCGTCGACTACGGCGCCGTGGGTTTGGGCGACTACGGCAAGCCCGGCCGCTACGTCGAGCGTCAGGTGGCGCGTTGGACGCAGCAATACCGGGCTGCCGAGACTGAATCCATCGATGCCGTGGAGCGGCTCATCGAGTGGCTGCCGAAACACGTCCCCGGCGATGAGCAAACCAGCATCGTGCATGGCGATTTTCGGCTCGACAATGTGATCTTTCATCCGCGCGAGCCGCGCATACTGGCGGTATTGGATTGGGAGTTATCGACGTTGGGCCATCCGCTCGTCGATCTTGCCTACTACTGCGTGCGCTATCATCTGCCCGGCGAATTTCGCGGCCTGGCCGGAATTGACCCGGCCGCGCTCAAGATTCCGAGCGAGGCGGAGGTCGTTGCCGACTACTGCCGGCGGCGGGGACGCGCCCCGGTCGCTGCGCGCGATTGGACCTACTATCTGGTATTCAACATGTTTCGGCTGACGGGGATTCTGCAGGGGGTGCTCGCACGGGCCTTGCAAGGCAACGCCTCGAGCGCGACCGCGCTGGAGGCGGGCCGCAGAGCGCGGCCTCTGGCCGAGCGGGCCTGGAAGCTTGCGCAGCAATCGTTCGACGCCTGATTCGATTCAAAGGACACCGCATGGATTTCTCGCATAGTGACAAAGTCCGCCGCCTGCAAGTTGAGCTCAGCGAGTTCATGGACGCGCATGTGTATCCGGCTGAACCGCTGTTTCATGAAGAGTTGGAGAAAAACCGCCGCGGCGGCAATCCCTGGCAGGTCTCTCAAGTCATCGAGGAGCTGAAGCGCAAGGCTCGAGCCCAGAATCTCTGGAATCTGTTTCTGCCGCACTCGGAGCACGGCGCCGGCCTCACGAATCTCGAGTACGCGCCGTTGTGCGAGATCATGGGCCGCTCGCATATCGCACCCGAAGCGTTCAATTGCTCGGCGCCGGATACGGGCAACATGGAAGTGCTGGCGCGCTACGCCACGCCGGAACAGCAGCAGCGCTGGCTGGTCCCGCTGCTCGACGGCCGCATCCGCTCTGCATTCGCGATGACCGAGCCCGACGTCGCGTCAAGCGACGCCACCAACATCCAGGCTTCCATCGTGCGCGACGGCGGTCACTATGTGATCAACGGCACCAAGTGGTGGACCTCGGGCGCCGGCGATCCCCGCTGCGAGATTCTGATTTTCATGGGCAAGACCAATCCGGACGCGTCGCGCCACAGCCAGCAATCCATGATCTTGGTTCCCATGAATACGCCCGGAATCAGGCGGCTGCGCCAGCTCACGGTGTTCGGCTACGATCACGCGCCGCACGGCCACTCGCAAATCGAATTCGTCGATGTGCGCGTGCCCGTGGAAAACATGCTGCTCGGCGAGGGGCGGGGCTTTGAAATTGCGCAGGGGCGCCTGGGGCCGGGGCGCATTCATCATTGCATGCGCCTGATCGGCATCGCCGAACGGGCGCTCGAGCTGCTCTGCAAACGCGCGCAGCAGCGCGTCGCGTTCGGCCGGCGTCTGTCCGAACAAGGCGTCACCTTGGAGCGCATCGCCGAATCGCGCATCTTGATCGATCAGGCGCGCTGGCTGGTGCTCAATGCCGCCTATATGATGGACACCGTGGGCAACCGCGGCGCGAAGAAGGAGATCGCCATGATCAAGGTCGCGGCGCCGAACATGGCGGCCAAGGTGATCGATTGGGCGATCCAGATGCACGGCGGCGGCGGCGTCAGCGACGATTTTCCGCTGGCGGCGGCCTATGCCGCCGTGCGCACCCTGCGCTTTGCCGATGGACCTGATGAAGTGCACCGCGAGCAGATCGGCAAGCTGGAACTCGGGATGCATCGGCCATAGGAGCGCACATGTCCGATCGACACTTCAAGTTCTGGCCGGAATACGCGCAGCATCATCTCAGTGCGCCGGCCACCAATCTCTTCTACAACGCCGAGGTGTCGGCGAAGCGCTACCCCGATAAGCCGTTCCTGGTGTTCTACGACACGCCGGTGACATTCGCGGGATTCTGCGACGAAGCAGAGCGCATCGCGGGCTACCTCGAGCACGAATGCGGCGTGCGCAAGGGCGATCGGGTGCTGCTGTTCATGCAGAACAGCCCGCAATTCGTCATCGCCTACTATGGCATTCTGCGCGCCAATGCCGTGGTCGTGCCGCAGAACCCGATGAATCTGACGCAGGAGTTTCTGCGCTGCGCCAAGGATGCGGGCGCGAACACGGTGATCGTCGCGCAGGAGTTGTATTCGAGGATCGAACCGCTGCTCGACAGCGGCGACCTTGAGCATGTGATCGTTGCGGCCTACGCGGATTATCTGAAAGTGCCGACTTCTCTCACCGTGCCCGAATTCATCGCCGCGCCGCGCCTGAATATCTCGAGGCCGGGCGTCGCGCTGTGGGATGAGGTTCTTAACAGCGGCTTGCGACCCGGTCCTTTGACGGCCGGTCCCGATGATTTGTGCGTGATGCCCTATACCTCCGGCACCACCGGAGTGCCCAAGGGCTGCATGCATACGCATCGCACCACCATGCATACGCTGGTCGGCAGCATGAACTGGTTTGCGATGCAGCCCGAGTCGACCCTGATGGCGGTGGCGCCTTTTTTTCACGTCACCGGCATGCAGGGCGGCATGAACGGCCCGCTGTACATCGGCAACACGGTGGTGGTGTTGCCGCGCTGGGATCGCGACGCCGCGGCGCAGTGCGTGCAGCGCTACCGGATTGCGAGCTGGACCGCGGTTCCCACCATGGTGCAGGATTTTTTCTGCAACCCGAATATCGGCCGCTACGATCTGTCCTCGATTCGACGGCTGAGCGGCGGGGGTGCGGCCATGCCGGCTGCCGTCGCACAGCGGCTCGAAGCGCTGGGCGTGACTTACTTCGAAGGTTACGGACTATCGGAAACCATGGCGGCTACGCACATCAATCCCGTCAACCACCCCAAGAAACAGTGCCTGGGCATTCCGCTCTACGGGGTCGACTCGCGGGTGATCGATCCGGTCACCTTGCAAGAGATGCCCACCGGCGAAGTGGGCGAGATCGTCACGCATGGCCCGCAAGTGTTCTTAGGCTACTGGAACAAGCCCGAGGACACCGCTCAGGTCTTCTTGGAGATCGACGGCAAACGTTTCTTTCGCACCGGCGATCTCGGGCGAGTCGACGAAGAGGGCTACTTTTTCATCGTCGATCGTCTCAAGCGCATGATCAACGCCTCCGGGTACAAGGTCTGGCCGACCGAGGTGGAATCCCTGATGTACCAGCACCCGGCAGTGCTCGAGGCCTGCGTGATCGGCGCCAAGGATGCGCACCGCGGCGAGACGGTCAAGGCGGTGGTGGTGCTGCGGCCGGAGTGGCGCGGCCGCATCGAGAGCCAGGCCATCATCGATTGGTGCCGGCAGAATATGGCCGCCTATAAAGCTCCGCGGATCGTCGAATTTGCGGAATCTCTGCCTAAATCGGGTTCCGGCAAGATCCTGTGGCGCGAGCTGCAGGAACGCGAAGCCGCGGGTTCCGGCGAGCGAGTATCCATATCATGAAAGCACTGATCAGCCGCGAGCCCGGCGGGCCCGAAACCCTGCGCCTCGAGGACGTACCGGATCCCATCGCGGGTCCGGGCGAGGTCCGCGTCGCCGTGCGCGCCTGCGCCGTGAATTTTCCGGATCTATTGATCATCCAGGATCTATATCAGTTCAAGCCGCCGCGCCCGTTTTCACCCGGCGCCGAACTCGCCGGCGTGGTCGACGCGGTCGGCGCCGGAGTCGAGCACCTGCGCGCCGGTGACCGCGTGATGCTCTCGCCGGCGCGCAGCGGCATGGCCGAGAAGGCCGTGGGACCGGCGAGGCATTGCTGGAAAATACCCGATGCCATGCCCTTCGATGAGGCCGCTTCTTTGCTCATGACCTATGGCACCTCGCAACACGCGTTGCAGGACCGCGCGCAGCTTCGATCCGGGGAGACCCTGTTGGTGCTCGGTGCGGGCGGGGGCGTCGGCTTGGCTGCCGTCGAACTCGGCAAGGCGATGGGTGCTCGCGTCGTCGCTGCGGCGTCGAGCGCTGAGAAACTCGCACTGGCGCGCGAACGCGGCGCGGCCGAATGCGTGCAATACCCGCCGGGTCCGCTCGACAAGAGCGCGGCGCGCGCGCTCACCGATCGCTTCAAGGCGGCCTGTCAGCCTGAGGGAGCCCAGGTGATCTATGACGGCGTGGGCGGCGACTACACCGAGGCTGCGCTGCGCGCCATCGCCTGGCAGGGCCGGCACCTGATCGTGGGATTCCCCGCCGGCATCCCGAAGCTGCCGCTCAATCTGCCGCTGCTCAAGAGCTGCCAGATCGTCGGCGTTTTCTGGGGCGACTTTACGGCGCGCTTTCCGGCGCAGCACGCCGCCAATGTCGCGGCGCTCATGGCTCTGTATCGCGACGGGCGCATCAGGCCCGCCGTGACCGAGCGCTTCCCGCTGGCGCGGGGCGGGGAGGCGATCGCCAGGCTCGGCACCCGCGAGGCGCGCGGCAAAGTCGTGGTGATGATCGACTAGTTGGCGCTCGCAGCCAATAGGTTGTCGTCGAAAGCTCGCTATGACCCCCACCCGGTTGCCCTAAGATGGTGCCATTCCGATGGACCTGAAATACACCCGAGAAGAAGCAGCGTTTCGCGCCGACGTGCGGGCGTTTTTCGAGAACGAGCTGCCCGCCGACATCCGCGCCAAGACACGCCTCGGCAAGCGGCTGCGCAAAGACGATACGACGCGCTGGCAAGAGATTCTGTACCGCCGCGGCTGGGGCGCCGTGATGTGGCCGCAGCGCTTCGGGGGCACCGATTGGAGCGTCGTACAGCAGCACATCTTCGAGGAAGAGCGGGCGGACATCGGCGCGCCGCCGCAGAACGCGTTCTCGCTGAAAATGCTCGCCCCGGTGTTGATGAAATTCGCCAATGCCGCACAGCAGGAATACTTCCTGCCGAGGATCATCCGCGGCGAGGACTGGTGGTGCCAGGGGTATTCGGAGCCCGGCTCGGGTTCCGATCTCGCCTCGCTGCGCACCAGCGCCGTGCGCAGCGGCGATCACTACCTCGTCAACGGGCAGAAAACCTGGAACAGCTACGGCCAGTACGCCGACTGGATTTTTTGCCTGGTGCGCACCGCGACGGAGGGGCGGCCGCAGCAGGGCATCTCGTTTCTCTTGATCGATATGAAAACGCCCGGCATCACGCTGCGTCCGATCATCACCATCGACGGCGAACACGAGATCAATGAGATCTGGTTCGAGAACGTGCGGGTACCGGTGCACAACTTGGTCGGCGAAGAAAACAAAGGCTGGACCTATGCCAAATTTCTTCTCACCCACGAGCGCACCAACAACGCCGGCATCGGCGCCTGCAAGCGCGCATTGAAAAAACTCAAGGAGATCGCCGCCGACCAGGTCGCCAACGGCCGGCCGCTCATCGAGGATTCACGCTTTCGCGACCGCATCGCTCAGGTTGAACTCGAGTTGATGGCGCTGGAAATAACCAACCTGCGCGTGCTGTCGGCCACGGCGAACGAAAACCGTGCGCTGGGGCCGGAAGTGTCGGTGCTCAAGATCAAGGGCTCGGAGATCATTCAGCAGCTGGCCGAGCTTTCGATGCATGCCCTGGGGCACGATGCGCTGCCGTATCTGCGCGAAGCGCTCGAGCTCAACTGGATCGCGGAACCTAAGTTGGCCGAGCACTATCGCGCATACGCGCCGCCGCTCTCCGGCCAATATTTCAACCAGCGCAAAACCACGATCTATGCCGGTTCCACCGAAATCCAAAAAAACATCATTTCGCAGATGATCCTGGGACTTTAGCAGCGGCTGCCATGGATTTCAGCTACACCGAAGAGCAAATGGCGCTGCAAGAAACGTTGCAGCGCTTCATCGCGCGCGACTACGATTTCGAGCGGCGCCGCGCGCTCGCCCGCTCGGCGCTCGGATATTCCGCCGAAGCCTGGAGCCAGTACGCCGAACTCGGTTTGCTGGCGCTGCCCTTCCCGGAAGAATTCGGCGGCCTCAACGGCAGCGCCGTCGACATCATGCTGGTAATGGAACTCATCGGCCGGGGTCTGTTGCTCGAACCCTTCTTGAGCACGGTGGTGTTGTGCGGCGGCCTGATTCGCGACGCCGCCTCCGAGGCCGTGAAGCGCTCGGTGCTGCCGCAGATCGGCGCCGGCAAGCTCAAGCTTGCGCTCGCGTGTTACGAGGCGGCCGGGCGCTACGCTTTGTCGCATGTCGCCTGTACGGCTCTCGCCGACCGCGGTGCGCTGCGCGTCAACGGCGGCGGCGCCGGTTGGCGGCTATCGGGCAGCAAGACGGTGGTGCTCGATGCGGCGTCGGCGGATGGCTTTCTGGTGTCGGCGCGCTTGAGCGGCGATGTGGCTGCCGCCGACGGCATTTCCCTGTTCTTGGTGAAGCGTGATGCGCCGGGTCTGACGCTCATCGCCTATCCCACGCAGTCGGGTGGCCGAGCGGCCGACCTGCACCTTGAAGATGTGATGGTCGGCGACGACGCGCTGATCGGCACGCCGGAGCGGGCCCTTCCCGTGATTGAACGGGCCGTGGATGGAGGGCTGGCGGCACTCTGCGCCGAGGCGGTCGGCATCATCGTGTCGTTGAACGAGGCGACGCTCAATCACTTGAAGAACCGCAAGCAATTCGGCGTTGCCATCGGCAAGTTCCAGGCGCTGCAACACCGCATGGCGGATATGCTCATCGCCGCGGAGCAGGCGCGCTCGATGGCCATCATCGCGGCGGTCCACGCGGGATCCGACGATGTCACCGAACGCCGGCGCGCCGTCTCGGGCGCCAAGGCCTACATTGGACAGGCGGCGCGCTTGGTCGGTCAGCAAGCGGTGCAATTGCACGGCGCCATGGGCGTGGTCGATGATCTCATCGTCAGCCACTACTTCAAGCGCTTGACGATGATCGATTTGAGTCTGGGCGATGCCGACTTTCACCTCGGACGCTTCAGCGATTTGCTGCGGCCCGCCGCGGGCGGCCCGATGTCCGTTACTTGAATTCGACAGCCGCCTGCTGCTTGCGAATGTCTTTTTCCATCGTCTGCGCAGCGGCGAACAGCACCAGCGATGCGAGCACCGCCAGCAGCGGGATCGCGTACATGGCGCTGTGCAGGCCGACCGCCTTGAACGCATCCGTCATCGCCGCCGCTCCCGCCGCCTGCATCGCGGCGCGCGCGAAGTGATCGCTCAGCATGCCGGTGACCAAGGGACCCAAACTCGCTCCCAAGATGTACATGCAGCAGAAATAGATCGCCACCGCCGTGCCGCGCAGGCGGGGTTCGATGACTTCCTGAATGGCGGCATAAACGGTCGCGTAGTACACGTACATGGTCATGGTGCCGAGCATCATCAGCAGCATGAATGCCGTGACCGCACCCTTGGGCTGATTCAATGCCAGCAGGATCGACGGCGCGGTAATTGCCATGCAGCCCGCCGCCAGCAGCAAGCGCCCATTGCGCCGCTTCGCGCTGAGCTTGTCCGCGAGCCAGCCCCCCGCCAGGAGGCCAATGGCACCGACGGCGCCGATCGAGATGGCGGACACGGTGCTCGCTTCCTTGAGGCTCATGGCATGAAACCGCTGCAGGAACGGCGATTGGAAGGAATTGATCGCGTACATGTTGAAGTTGTGAAAGATGCCGGAGAGGATGATCCACCACATGGTGGGAAGGCTTAAAACCGCGGCGTAGGGCGACCGTACCGCCGTCCCCGGAACAGCGGCGCCCGGAACAGCAGCGCCGGGAACAGCAGCGCCCGGAACAGCAGCGCCGGGAACCACGGTCGGCCGGGCGAGATCCAACGTACCGCGCGCGGGCTCGGGAATTAACAGCGCAAGCAGCGCAAACACGAGCCCCGGGACGCAGGCCACCAGAAAGGTGGCGCGCCAGCCGAAGCGGGCGCCGAGCGTGCCGGCGGTCATGTACGCGAGGAACAGGCCCGCCGGCAGCCCGAGCATGAAAATGCCCATGGCTCGCGAGCGCGCTTGCGGTGGGTAGAGATCGCCGATCAGCGACTGCCCCGCGGGTGCGCAAGTGGCTTCGCCCACGCCGACGCCGAGGCGCGCCACGAACATCTGCAGGTAATTCTGTGCGAGACCGGACGCCGCGGTGAGGATGCTCCAGGCCGCCGTGCCGACGGCGATCAGGCGCGTGCGATACCACTTGTCGCTCAAGCGGCCGAACGGCAGTCCGACCAGGGCGTAGATCAGGGTGAACACCGTGCCGAGCGAGCCCAGCGCGGTATCGCTTAAATGAAATTCCCTGCGTATCGGCTCACCCAGCGCACCGGGCAATTGGCGATCGAAAAAATTCAGCAGATTGACGGCAAATAGCACGAAGAGGGCGAACGAAGCACGCGCTGTGAGTTTCGTCACGATGAGGACCTCGGGCGGTTCTGTGCGATCGTCATGCCTGCGCCGGCGGCGCCCGCACACCCCGCGAGGTGTGCGAACGCTGCTCGGTACCTGCGCAAATTGCGGCGGCTAGAACTTGGTTCGCGCCGTGATTCCGAAGGTGCGCGGATCGGCCAAGAATGCATCGATCTGGTTGTATTGGATCGGCGCATCGAATGCGACCTGGTAGTAGTACTTGTTGGCCAGGTTCGCGCCCCAGATCTCCACGGTCCATTTGCCGTCGGGTGCGCCCACGCCGAGCCGCGCGTTCACCAGTCCATACGCTCCCTGCAGTTTGCGCGGATCGAGATCGGAGCCCGTGTTATACGACGAGTTGTATTTTTCGCTGACATTGGCGTGAAATTCCAGCGATGAAGAGAGGGGTACCGTGTACGTCGCTGCGGCCACCCCCGACCAGAGCGGCGCAAATGACAGCCGGTTGTTCAGGCGGGGAAGCGTCGGGTCGGCGAGATTTGGAGCAAACAGCGGCAGCGAGCCGCCGAAATTGGTGATGTTCGTGAACGCATAGGTCACTCCGCTCGAGAGACTGAGCCCCGCAAGCGGCGTCGCCCATGAGGTGTCGAATTCTGCGCCTTTGGACTCGACGCTGCGAACCGAACTCACGACGAATTGAATGCCGGTATAGGTGTTCAGCTGAAAATTGGTGTATTTCTGATCGAACACGGACCCATTCAGGCGCAGCGTCCTATCGGCCAGCATGCTCTTGATGCCGATTTCGTAGGACTGGACCGTTTCTCGCGGGAATTCGGTGTCAAAATCCGGCGTCAAGGATCCCTCGGGTCCGGTGGTCGACGTGGTGCGGGCCAGGTTGAATCCGCCGGCCTTGTAGCCGTTCGCCCACGACACATAGGCCATGACGTCTGGGGAGAAGCGATAGGAGAGTTTCACCGTACCCGAGACATTGCCTTCGCTCAAGGATTGGCTGGTCGATTTGCCGCTGAAGAATGGATTGAACAGCGTCGCGCATCCGTAGCCGAGCAGAAATTGATACTCGGGGCTCGCGGGATTCAGCAGCGCCGCCGGAGACGCGAGCAGCCGTCCGCAACCGGAGCCGCCGTCCGGATCGACATAATTTGAATCCGCGTTTTTCTTCTCCGACGTGAAGCGCAGGCCCGCCGTCAGGTCCAGGCCCTGAGTGATGTTATAGGTCTCGTTGGTGAAGAACGCATAGCTCTTGGCGGTCTGGTGATAGAAGTCCTGTTCGCCGGATACTCCGGGTATGAATGTCTTGCCCGGCGGCTGCCCGGTGAATCCCGGTATGAGGAGAAAATTGGGCGGGTTCGTGCCGACTGAAGCGGACGCCAGGCCGCTGATGTACAAATCCCAAGCGTTGCCGGCGTAAATGGCCGTGTTGCTGGTCAGAATCTCACTCGAGAAGAATCCGCCCACCAGCCAGTCGAGCGGTCCGCTCTTGCCGGCCAAACGTAGTTCTTCGCTGGCTTGCTTGAAGTCGGTCTGATTGCCCTCGTTGGCGGGCTCTTGCAGTATGTCGAGACCGGTGTAATCGACATCGTTGCCGGCGACGAGGGTGTTGTCGCGCCACGCGGTGATCGAAGTGAGCTTGGCGCCGCCAAGATCCCAATTCAGTTCACCCGAGATTCCCGTGTCGCGAATTTGCTGCGTGAGGGGTTGATTCGCGTACGCCTGCCGGCTGTACTGCGCCAGCGGAGGGCTTGCTTCCGCGACCGCGCCGGTTTGACCTCCGAGGAGCGGATAGCCCGCAAGAAAATTGGCGATTCCGGCGAAAGGACCTTCGGCCACCGGCACGGCGCCGCAGCAGGACTCGTTGCGCTTCGAATAGTCGACGATCACCAAGAAATTCACGGCGTCGCTGGGCGTGATCAGGTATTGGCCGCGCATGGTGTACATGTTGCGGTTATCGGTCGTGTCGTCGCTATTGGGGCCGAGTCCGGTGTTGATATCCATGAAGCCGTCGCGCTTCTGATAGCCCACGTAGAAGCGAGCGGCAGAAATATCTCCGAGCGGGCCGGTCACGGATGCGGAGATTTCCCGATCGTTATAGTTTCCGCCGGTGGCCTCGGCTGTCACGCCAAATGTGCTCGAAGGTCTCTTGGTCGTGATGCTGATGACGCCGGCGTCGTTGTTCTTGCCGAACAATTCGCCCTGTGGTCCTTCGAGGACTTCGATTTGTTCGATCTCGCCCAAGTCGCCGAAGCCAACGCCATTGCGGGGGCGATAGACGCCGTCGATCACGACTCCGACGGATGATTCCAAACCGGGATTATCGCCCACCGTGCCGATGCCGCGGATGCGCGCGGTCGTGACATTCTCGGACGTGGTCGATGTAACCGTCAGCCCTGGAACCAGGGCTTGCAAATTCTTGATGTCGGTGACGCCGCCCTCCTTGAGCTGCTCCGCCGACAAGGCCATCACGGAGATCGGCACATCTTGAATGTTTTGTTCGCGCTTTTGCGCGGTGACGATGATCTCCGTCAATACCGGTTGATTGGTCGCCTGTTGTGCCCAGCCGGTGCCGGCTGCGCCGGCGCCGCAAATAGCCAATACCGGAATAACGACTCGCCGCAAACACACACTTCGATTAGCCATTCGCCACCCCTTGCTCTGATTGCCGATCTCTAGGCGCATCGGCATTGGCTCCAGCCTCATCGATGCGTCATTGTTGTATTACCGCTACTGACCTTCAGCCGTCTTGGCCAACGGTTCAGGTGATCCATCACCTATAGTAGTGAACATACCACAAGTGTGCGCGAGCGTACGGGAAGGCCGGTGCCGGGACCTTGCTTCAGGCGTCAATCTCTTGACCGCCGACGCCATAACGGCGGGGTCGGCGAGCAGCTCACGCGGCGGCCGCACTCCGGATCTCAAAGCCCACGCGTGGAAAATGGACCACCACCGTGCCGGCACGCTCATCGGTGCGCCGCAGTCCGATTTCTTCCGGCCGCGAGATGACGAGTTCGCCGGCCACGGGGTCGGTGCCGTAGTCGACCGCCGCAATCGTGACCGGCGCCCCGAAGCTAAGCCCATGGGTGTCCTGAAACTGGTCCGGAGCGGCAGGGTTCGCCTGGGAGACCGCAGCGAGCTCGACCGCCGCGCAGCTGTCGAGGCGCTCCGGCACGCCATGCCCGATCGCCTGCATGCGGGCCAGCCAGCCCTTGAGGCGCGGGCAACGCTCGAGGATCACCGACGGCGGTCCGCCCCGCGACACGAACCAGAGGCAGTGATAGACGGAGAAGTCGGCGATGGAAGCCGCCTCACCCAAGAGCCAGGGCCGATCATCGGCCAGCAGGGTTTCGAACTCGCCCAAGTAAATCTTGAGCGACTCCGTCGCCTCGGGAACGCGCATGCGCGGGATCAAGCTGCGAAATGGCATGCGGTCCGCGGCGAAGGCCTTCATGGCCTCGGGCGGCTGGCCGGCAAACATATGCGCGAAGCCCGCGGGCTGCAGCGTGTACGGGATCGCCGTCCAGAACAGCGTGCTGTCAGCCCATTGCGCGAGCACCCGCGCAAGTCCCGCCGACGCCGCGGGGTAGATGCTGGGTTCGGGAGCCAACTGCTCGAGCACCCGGGAAATGAGTGCGGTATCGCAATAGATATCCGCACCGAGCTGCAGCACGGGCGTCCTGCGATATCCGCCGGTCAGCGCCACGAGGTCGGGCTTCGGCATGATCGAGGGAATCAGCACCGAGGTCCACGCGATGCGCTTGAAACCGAGCAGCGTGCGGATTTTTTCGGCGAACGGTGACATCGCATAGTGGTGCAGAAGGGGTCGCATCGATGAATCCTTTTACGATTTCGCCAAAGATAAAGCTCTCATTCGCCGTCGGCCGGTTGGCTATTCGGACGCCGGCGAATGTATTTGAACGTGCCCATCGACTTCGCGATCAGGCGATTGTCCGCGTCGCGCACCTCGCCCTCGCAGAACGCCATGGTGGTGGAGCGATGAAAGGCATGGCCGCTGGCAATCAGCCGCGTGCCGGCCAGCCCCGGTTGCAGAAAGCTCACCTTCATCTCCACCGTGATGCCGCCGCCGGCCGCGGGATCGAGCGAACGTCCGGCGACCGCCATGGCGACGTCCAGAAGCGTCATGACGACGCCGCCGTGCGCGACATTCCAGCTGTTGAGATGGCGCGCAGCGAGATCGAGCGCGATGCTCGCGCGGCCGGCATCGGCCTCGAGAAACTCGATACCCAAATCTTTGACGAACGGAATGTCGTTGCGAAAAGCCGTGGGCTTTTTGCTCTCGAGCGCGCGCAGCGCCTGGCCGTCGGCGTCCAAGAGCGGCGCGGCGCCCGCGATCCGGCCCGGCGTGTCGGACAGCTGCACCGGCACGCCCAGGACCCGAATCGGGCCGGCCGCGGCGTGCTCTACAACCGGCGTCATGTTGCGCGCGCGCGTTTGTTCGTCGTCGATGACCTCTTTCAGGTTGCGCACGAGCGTTGCCGGAACGCCATGCTTCGACAGGATCTCCACCCAATGCGCCGCGGACCGCGAGCGGAACACCGCTTCGAGGATGGGCTCGAGGGCAGCCCGATTCTCGACGCGCAAGGGGTTCGTGCGGTATTGCGGATGGTCGCTCAAATCGGTCCGCCCGATGGCTTCGCAGAAGCTCTTCCAGAGTTTGTCGCTGGCCACGGCAACGGTGATTTCGCGGTCGGCGCACGGATAGTTGCGGTAGGGAACAATGCCGCCGAACACCGTTCCCAAGGGACCAGGAATCTCGCCGGATGCGAGGTAGCGCGCAAAATTGGCAACCATGGTCGACAGGAGGCCGTCCATCATCGACACGTCGACGAACTGGCCGCGGCCGGTGCGGTGACGGGCCTCCAGCGCCATCAAGGCGCCGATCAGTGCAAACAGGCCCGCGGTGACGTCGGCCACCGAATGCCCTGATCGCACGGTTTCGCCGGCCGCAGTGCCCGTGATGCTCATCAGCCCGGAGGCGGACTGGATGATCAGATCCATCGCCGGCTCAAGACGCCTGGGGCCGGTGAGTCCGTAGCCGGAGATCGAGACATAGATCAGCCGCGGATTGGCCGCCGCCAGGGAAGGGTAGTCGAGTCCGAGACGATTCATGATCCCCGGCCTGAAATTCTCGATCACGATATCGGCCTGCGCGGCGAGTGCGCGGCAGCTTGCGAGTCCTTCCGGGCTCTTGAGATCGATCGCGAGGCTTTTCTTGCCGCTGTTCAGGCCGACAAAATAGGCGGAGTCCGCGCCTTGAAACGGAGGTCCCCACGCGCGCCCGATGTCGCCGTCGCCGGGGTTCTCGATTTTGATGACATCGGCGCCGTACGCCGCCATCAACATGGTGCAATAGGGTCCGGCGAGCGCGTGGCTGAAATCAAGAACGGTGATGCCGTCCAACGGAGGAGCTCTGTTTGTCATCGGGCTTATGATACAACCACTCGAATCAACCCGATCGCAGTGGTGCAATCCATGAATACTTTGCAAGGCAAGACAGCGTTGGTGACCGGTGCGGCCAGCGGCATCGGCCGGGCGAGCGCGTTGCTGTTCGCCGCCGAGGGGGCCGCGGTCGTCGCGCTCGATCGCGCTCAGGAAGTCGCGGCGACCGTCGCGGCCATCCATGCGGCCGGCGGCCGCGCCATCGCATTGATCAAGGACTCTTCCGCCGAGGATGATGTCGCCGCCGCGGTGGCCACGGCGGTTTCTGAGTTTGGCGGTCTCGATATCTGCTATGCGAATGCCGGCATCAGCGGCGGCCTGGTGCCGTTCTTCGAAGAAACCGCCAAGCGCTTCAGCGAAGTTTTGCACGTCAACCTGATCGGCACTTTCCTCGCGGTGAAGCACGCGGCGAGCGTGATGGTCAAACGGCGCCGCGGCTCGATCATCTGTACGGCATCGGTGGCGGGACTGCGCTCCGGCGCCGGCGGCATGCCCTACAGCGCGAGCAAGGCGGGCGTCATCAGTCTGGTGCAAACCGCCGCCAACCAGTTGGCCGGCAGCGGTGTGCGCGTCAATGCCATTTGCCCGGGACTGATCGAGACGGGGATGACTCGTCCGATCTTCGAGCAGGCGCGCGCGCGCGGCAGCGAACGCAGGATAGGCCAGCTCAATCCGCTGCGGCGCGCGGGGGTGCCGCAGGAGATCGCACAGATGGCCCTGTTCCTCGCGTCCGATGCAGCCTCTTATGTCAATGGGCAGGCGATTGCCGTGGACGGCGGCCTGTCCACCTCGCATCCGATCGTCCTGCATCGCGATTCTTAGACAATCGACGATCCGCCGCTTTCGAGCTAAGCTCTGCGGCTGGCGGTGGTGTCTTATGGCGTCATAAGCCTAGGGGGTGCGGCAATGCGGACACATACCGCAGCGAGTCGTGGCTACATATTGGCAACATGGGTCAAGGCCATCGGCCGTGCGCTCGACGCGGCGGGCTGCAACGGTGCCGCACTGCTCGCCGAGGCGGGATTCGACCCCGAGTGCTTGGACGGTCCGACCGTGTGCTGCCCTCTCGATACCACGGCGCGCTTGTGGGAAATCGCCGTCGCCGCAACCGGCGATCCGGCATTCGGCATCAAAGTGGCGAGCTACATCAAGCACACGTCCTTCCACGCGTTGAGCTACGGGCTGTGCGCGAGTTCGACCTTGAAGGAAGCCTTCGAACGGGTTCAGCGCTTTTGCCATGTGGCCAGCGACGCGGTGGAGTACGAGTTCTACCGGTGCGGGTCCGACTATCACTTCGTGATCGAACCCGCGGCCAGTGTTCCTTTCGAGTCGATCGATGCGCTGGTGGCCGCGCAGCTGCGCATGTGCCGCTCGCTGATCGGGCGCGATTATTCGCCGCGCCTCATCGAATTACGGCGGCCGCGGCCCGCGAGAATCGATGACTTCGAGCGGCTGCTGCGCGCGCCGCTGCACTTCGGCGCCGAGCATAACCGGCTGGTGTTCGACAGCGACGGCATCGAGCGCCCGCTCGACGGCGGCAATCCGGAACTGGCGCGGCACAGCGATGCGATGGCGCTCCAATACCTCGCGCGCATCGAGCGCGACAACATTCAAGCGCGGGTTCGCGAATTGCTGATGCAGCGGCTGGAGAAGAGCGAACCCTCCCAGGAGGAGGTTGCCGAGCATCTGTACATGAGTGCGCGCACGCTGCAGCGCAAGCTCGGCGACAGCGGCACGACCTACAAGGAAATTCTGGACGAGACGCGGCATTCGCTCGCGCTCGCGTACTTGAGCGCGCCTGAGCACAGCGTCAGCGACGTCACCCACTTGCTCGGTTTTTCGTCCGGGAGCTGCTTCACGCGCGCATTTCGCCGCTGGACCGGTCAATCGCCGTCGGATTGGCGCGCGGGTACCGTGCCGCGGATGGCGGCCGTCGGCGGGCGGTGAGTTCCACGGTGCGGAATTAGGTTCCGGCGCCGGAGCGGATCAGCCGCCGGTGCCTAGGGAGTCCTCGAGGCTCCGCGCCAGCGCAATCAGCCGCGGCCGCACGGTGTTCAGCAGGAATTCCTTGGAGAGGAGGTAAGCCGGCGCCCCGCAGCTGATCGCCATGGGCGGCAATCCTCCGCCGGGCCGCACCGGCAAGGCGATGGCGTTGACGTCCTTCTGCCAGTCGCCGAATGAGCAGCACACGCCGAGCTCGCGTATGTCGCGCAGCGCCCGGGCGACGCCGCGCTGCAGTTCGGGCCAGCGCTCCGGGTCCGCGAGTTCATGCACGCGCTCCATGATGTCGCCGCGCTCGCGCTCGGTCACGGCCGTGAGGTAGGCGCGGCCCATGGCGGAGCTCACGATCTGCAGGCGCGAACCCACGTCAAGGCTCAAAGTGATCGCCGATGAGCCGCGTACCACGTCGATATAGGTCATCGACAGGCGATCGCGGCTGCCCAGGCTCACCATGCACTGTCCGAACTCCGCCAGCTCCTGCATCAGCGGGTGCGCGAGCTTGCGGATGTCGAGGCGCGCCAGCATGGAACTGCCCAGGCTCAAGGTCGCGATGCCGAGGCTGTATTTGGCGCTGTCCTCGACATAGATCAAGTAACCCAGCCGCGTGAGGGTGTGCGTCAGCCTGGAAACGGTGGATTTCGCCAGGCCGCAGCGGCGCGCGAATTCCTGATTGCCGAGCATACGCTCCCCGTGCCTGAAGCAGGCGAGCACTTCGAGGCCGCGCGCCAGCGCGGTGATGAAGTGGCGGTCCGTCTTGCCGGAGCCGGTGTGGGCCGCGGGCATGGGCGCCGCGCGCTGGCGCCGGCCGCTGCGTTTCTTCGGCCTCATTGACAAGCTCTGCACAAGCTCCGCATAATTTTGTGCAATTATAGAACGAAATTCCGCAATGCAGAACCCGAAAAGCACCCCATGCGCCTTGATTTCACCGCAGAAGATCAGTCGTTCCGCGAACAGGTCAGAAGCTTCCTCAAGGAGCGGCTGCCGCGGGAGATACGCGACAAGGTTCTGAACGGCATCGAGCTCGCCCGCGCGGATTACGTGCTGTGGCAGCGCCGCTTGCATGATCGCGGCTGGGGTGCCACCGGCTGGCCGGTGCAATTCGGCGGCACCGGCTGGAGCGCCGTGCAGCAATACATCTTCGAGGAGGAATCGGCGAAGGCCGGGGCGCCGCGCATGATTCCCTTCGGCATCAAGATGGTCGCCCCCGTGATCATCGCCTTCGGCAGCGCGGCCCAGCAGCAGAAGTTCTTGCCCCCGATCAGCAGCGGCGAGTCGTGGTGGTGCCAGGGATATTCCGAGCCGGGGGCGGGTTCGGATTTGGCGTCGCTGCGCACGCGCGCGGTGCGCGAGGGCGATCACTACATCGTCAACGGCCAGAAAACCTGGAATACGCTCGGCCAGTATGCCGATTGGATCTTCTGCCTGGTACGCACCGATCCTCAGGCGAAGCAGCAATCCGGCATCACGTTTTTGCTGATCGACATGAAGAGTCCGGGGATCAGCGTGCGTCCGATCGAGCTTCTGGACGGAGGCCACGAGGTCAACGAAGTGTGGTTCGAGAACGTGCGCGTGCCGGTGGAAAACCGCGTCGGCGAGGAGAACCGCGGCTGGACTTACGCCAAGTTCCTGCTCGGCCATGAGCGCACCAACATTGCCGGCATCGGCGGCGCCAAGCGCGAACTCGCGCGTCTCAAACGGATCGCCGCGGAGGAGCGCAAGGACGGCCGGCCGCTCGGCGAGGATCCCCTGTTTGCGGCGCGCATCGCACGAATCGAGATCGATCTGACGGCGCTCGAGATCACCAATCTTCGCGTGCTGTCCGCCGAGAGCGGCTCGCGCGCTCCGGGCCCCGAGGCGTCGATTCTCAAGATCAAGGGAACCGAGATCCAACAAGCCATTTCCGAACTGATGATGCGTGCCGCCGGCGCGTATGCGCTGCCGATGCGGCGCGAAGCCATGGAGGCGGGCTGGCAGGGTCCCGCTTACGCCGCGACGGTGATGGGCGCCTACCTGAATCAGCGCAAGCTGTCGATCTTCGGCGGCACCAATGAGATTCAGAAAAACATCATCGCCAAGATGATGGGACTGTAGGAGCCCGCCATGGATTTCGAATTCAGCGACGAACAGCGCCAGCTTGGCGAGGCAGTGGCGGGTTTCCTCGACAAAGAGTATTCATTCGAGCGGTTGCGGGCCATCAAGCGGTCGGGAACAGGCTGGGATCCCCAGGTGTGGCAGGGATTGGCGGACTTGGGCGTGCTCGGCATCAACGTGCCGGCGGCGCAGGGCGGCTTGGGCTTCGGGCCGCTCGAAACGCTGACGCTGATGAACGCCTGCGGCCCGGCGTTGCTGCTCGAGCCGGTGTTGAGCAGCGCCGTGATCGCGACCGTGCTGCTCTCTGAATATGCGAGCAGCGCGCCGGCCGCCCTACTGCTCGGCGCCATGGGACGCGGGGAACGCATCGCCGTATTGGCGCATTTCGAGCCGGATGCGCGCTTCGATGTCGGCTCGGTTGCGGCAAGCGCGCGCGCCGACGGCGAGAGCTATGTTTTGGACGGCCACAAGGCGGTGGTCCTGCACGCGGGTTTGGCCGATACCTTGCTGGTCTCGGCACGCACGGCCGGGAAGACCGGCGAGGCCCTGGGAGTGACGCTGTTTCTCGTGCCGCGGCAGACGCCGGGCGTGCGGCTCGATGAATATCTCACCGTCGACGGCCAGCGCGCCGCGGATGTGCACCTCAAGGGCGTGAAGCTGCCCGCCGGCAACCGGCTCGGCCCCGCCGGCAACGCGCTGCCCGCGATCGAAGCCGCGCTTGACGTCGGGCTTGCCGCGCTCTGCGCGGAGGCCGTGGGCATCATGCAGGCGCTGTTGAACGCCACCGTCGAATATCTGCGCACGCGGCAGCAATTCGGTCAGCCCATCGGCCGTTTCCAAGCGTTGCAGCACCGTGTCGCCGACATGGTGATGCATCTGGAACAGGCCCGATCGATGAGTTATCTCGCGACGCTGCGCTGTGACAGCGCCGATGCCGCCGAACGCCGGCGTGCGCTGTCGGCGGCGAAAGTCCTGATCGGCGAAGCCGGCCGTTTCGTCGGACAACAGGCGGTGCAATTGCACGGCGGCATGGGGATGACCGATGAGCTCAAAGTGAGCCATTGGTTCAAACGGCTCACCGCCATCGATATCATGTTCGGCGACAGCGATACTCATTTGCAGCGCTATGCCGCATTGACGCGCGGCGAGGCCGCCTGACCTAACGGCCGTATCACGGCACTCTCTCCGCTTGTGGTTTAATTGCGCATGCGGCGGCGCGCCGGTCCTATGCGCGGTTCCGCAGCGGGGGGATTATGTTTAAGCGCGTACTCCTTTGTTACGACGGATCGAAGGCGGGCCGCCGTGCCCTGCGGCGCGGGGCCGATCTCGCCATTTTCATGCAAGCCCAAGTGTACGTGCTGTCGATCATTCCCGACGGTACCTTGGATCCCGTGCTGGTCGCGGGCGCCGCCGGCCACGCCTGCATCGTCGGCGAGGACCACAGTTACCGGAAAATGCTCGACGAGTCGGTTGAATGGCTGAAGGCGCGCGGGCTGTCGGCCGAAGGGTACTTGGCGAGCGGCAACACCGTCGAGCGCATCCTCGAGTACTCCGGCAAATTGGCCATCGATCTCATCGTTTTGGGTCATTATCCGCGGCCATCGGGCGGCTTCTGGTGGTCAAGCTCGCCGCGCGGAACCTTGGCTGAGCGTTCGCGCTGCTGCATTTTCGTTGCCGTCGACGATCCGCCTTGAGTCCCGGATCCCTGTCATTCACGGCGCTCGAAGGCCTTCCGGAAGTCGCGCCGGGAATGGCGCTGGCACCGCTGATCCTCGCGGCACTCGAGCGTCATGCCTGCACGCTGTCCGAGGACGATGTATTGCTGGTCTGCCAGAAAATCGTCTCCAAATCGGAAAACCGCTTCGTGGACTTGAGCGGGGTGCAGGTGTCGGAGCGCGCGCGGGAGGTGGCGTCGCGCTGCGGCAAGGACCCGCGCCTGGTGGAGATCATTTTGCGCGAATCCACGGAGGTCGTGCGCTGCGCGCCGCAGGTTCTGATCGTGCGTCATCGGCTTGGCTTCGTGATGGCCAATGCCGGCGTGGACCAGTCGAACATACCCGACTCGGCATCGCGGGTGTTGCTCCTGCCGCAGGATCCGGATGGGTCCGCCGCGGCCCTGCGCGAGACCCTGTCGCGAGCGCTCGGTTTCCCTCCGGCGGTCGTGATTACGGACACCTTCGGCAGACCCTGGCGCCAGGGCGTGTGCGGCACGGCCATCGGTGCGTCGGGGGTGATGACGCTGTGGGATCGGCGCGGCGAGCGGGATCGCTTCGGGCGCGAACTCAAGGTCACGCAGGTGGCGATCGCAGACGCAATCGCCGCCGCGGCGACACTGCTCATGGGAGAGGGCGCCGAAGGACGGCCCGTGGTGCTGGCGCGCGGGCTGCCGGCCGCGTGGAGACACAACTCGGCGCGCGCGGCGGAGTTGCTGCGACCCCTCGCCCTTGATCTCTTTCGCTAGCCGCCGCATGCAGCACGTTCTCGCGCTCTGTGGCGGCGTCGGCGGGGCGAAGCTCGCCGCAGGGTTGCAGCAATACCTCGCACCGGGTCAATTGCAGCTCGTGGTCAATACCGGAGACGACTTCGAGCACCGTGGACTGCCGATCAGCCCGGATCTCGATACGGTTCTGTATACGCTCGCCGGCGTGGCCGATGCGGCTCAAGGGTGGGGGCGCGCCGATGAATCCTGGCAAGTGCAGGCGCAGTGGCGCGAGCTCGGGATCGACCCCTGGTTCCAGTTGGGAGATCGCGACATCGCGCTGCATCTGTACCGGCGGGAACTCAGCGCTTCGGGCCTGCGCCTGACGGAGGTCGAGCATCTGCTCGCCCGAAAGTTCAAGGTGCCGAGCGAGATCCTGCCGATGTGCGATGAGCCCGCGCCGACGATCGTGCTCACGGATCAGGGCGAGATGCCGTTTCAAGAGTATTTCGTCAAGCATCGATGCCACCCGATGGTGCGCGGCTTTCGCTACGGCGGCGGCGGGACGCTTGGTTTGACGCCGGAGATTCGCGCGGCGTTCGGCAATGCCGATCTTGCCGGGATCATTCTTTGCCCGTCGAATCCGTACTTGAGCATTGCCCCGATCCTCGCCGTGCCTGGTTTGCGCGAAGAGCTCGCCGGCGCGCGCGTTCCCGTCGTCGCGGTGTCGCCGCTCATCGGCGGAGCCGCGGTTAAGGGGCCCGCGGCCAAGATCATGCGGGAACTCGCTTTGCCGGTGTCGCCCGTGGAAATTGCCAGGCAATACGGCGATTTCCTCGACATGATGCTCATCGATGACGTCGATGTGGGCCTGCTTGCATTGCGGCGAGCGGATGACCCCGAACTGGCGGCGGCGCCGATCTTGATGCGCACGCCGGAGGAGCGGCGAAGTTTGGCGGCGGTGTGCATGGAGCACTTGCGGCGCCCGCGCGCCTAAGGCTTTTTAGGATGGCGAGCGGATACTCGCGTAAGGCGTTATCCTCGAGATGTCATGGCGCCTGCGGGGGAACATCGTGCTGCGTCTCGGATACAAGGCCTCTGCCGAACAATTTGCGCCCGCTGAATTGCTCGATTACTCGGTGCATGCGGAGCGGGTAGGTTTCGATTCGGTCTTCATCAGCGATCACTTTCAGCCGTTCCGTCACAGCGGCGGCCATGCGCCCTTTTCGCTCGCGTGGTTGGGCGCCTTGGGCGCAAGTACCTCCCGAATTGCGATGGGGACCAGTGTGCTGACACCCTCCTTTCGCTACCTTCCGGCGGTGGTGGCGCAGGCTTTCGGAACGCTTGGGTCGATGTTTCCCGGACGTGTGATACTCGGCGTGGGCACCGGCGAGCCGGTCAACGAAGTGCCGGCCTCCGGCATGGCCTGGCCCGAACCGAAAGAGCGTACGGCTCGGCTCAAGGAATCGTTGAGGCTGATTCGACAACTGTGGAGCGGGGAGCGGGTCAGCTTCGAGGGCCAGTATTACCGCACGAAAAACGCCACCATCTACGATCGCTCAAATCCGCCGCCGCCCATCTATATCGCGGGCGCCGGGCCTGTCATGGCGAAATATGCAGGCGAGAGCGGCGACGGCTTCATCTGCACCAGCGGCAAGGCTCCCGAACTCTATCGGGAGACGCTGGTGCCCAACGTCAGGGCGGGAATGAAGGCCGCCGGCCGCACGCCGGAATCCTTCGACATGATGATCGAGATGAAAGTGTCGTTCGACACGGACCGGCAGCGGGCGCTCGAGGACACCCGCTTCTGGGCGCCGCTGTCGCTCTCGGCGGAGGAAAAGATGTCGGTCGAGGATCCTGTCGAAATGGAACGGCTGGCGGATCAGCTATCGGCCGAACAAGCCGCGAAGCGCTGGATCGTCTCGACGGATCCTGACGAACAGGTGGAACGAATTCGCCCGTACGTCGATTTGGGATTCCGGCATTTGGTGTTTCACGCGCCGGGACCCGATCAGCGCCGCTTTTTGGATCTCTATGGGTCCTTGGTGCTTCCTAAGCTGCGGGCCGCGTTCGCTTGAATATCAGCCCTTGAGCACGTGGTGTGCGGCCAAGTGCTCGATGATTTGATCCGCCGCCTGCTCGGCGCTTGATTCGCTGGTGTCGATGCGGATTTCCGGCGACTCCGGGGGTTCATAGGGCGAGTCGATGCCGGTGAAGTTCTTCAGCGCACCGCTCCGGGCCTTCTTGTAAAGCCCTTTGACATCGCGCTTCTCGGCCTCGGCAAACGGCGTGTCGATGAAGATTTCAAAGAATTCTCCCGCATCGAACAGGGCGCGCGCGGCATTGCGCTCGGCACGGAACGGAGAGATGAACGAGACCATGACGATCAATCCCGCATCGACCATGAGCCTTGCGACCTCGGCCACACGGCGAATGTTCTCGACTCGATCCTGGTCGGTGAATCCCAGATCCTTATTGATCCCATGGCGCACATTGTCGCCATCGAGCAGGTAGGTGCGTCTGCCCATCGCGAAGAGCTTCTTCTCGACCAGATTGGCAATGGTGCTCTTGCCGGCGCCCGAATATCCCGTCAACCACAGCGTGCAGGGACGCTGGCCATTGCGCCGCGCGCGCGCGGTCTTGTTCACATCGAGCGCCTGCCAATGGATATTTTGCGAGCGGCGCAAGGCGAAGGTCAGCGTGCCGGCGGCCACGGTGGCATTGCTGATGGGATCGATCAAGATGAAGCCGCCGAGTTCGCGGCTCTTCCGGTAGGGTTCGAACACGATGGGGCGATCGAGCTCGAGTTCGCAGGCGCCGATATCATTGAGCTCCAGGCGTTCGGCCGCGAGTTGCTCCAGCGTGTTGATATTGACCTTGTATTTCAGGGGATTGACGGTGGCATTGACGATCTTGGCGCCGATCTTCATGGCATAGGAGCGGCCCGGCAGGACCGCGCCCTCCAAACCGACCAGCATGGCGTCGAATTGATCGGCGACCTCCGGCGGAGAGTCCATGCCGGCGAAGACATCGCCGCGGCCGGCGTCGACTTCATCGACGAGCGTGAGCGTGACGGACTGGCCGGCCAGGGCCTCCTCAAGGTCGCCGCTCGAGGTCACGATGCGGGACACGCGGCTGACTCGCCCGGATGGGAGTATGCGCACCGGTTCGCCGGGCCTGATGGTTCCGCCCTCGATGCGGCCCGCGAAACCCCTGAAATCCGAATTGGGGCGATTCACCCACTGTATGGGCATGCGAAACGGCAGCGTCGCCGAGGCATCCTCGATGTTCAGAGTTTCCAAATGATCCATCAGGGTGGGCCCGCGATACCACGGCATCTTGGAACCGGACGCGACCACATTGTCGCCGACCACTGCGGAAATCGGGATGGACGTTATGTCGGAGAGATCAATCCGCTTGGCGAACTCGCGATAGTCGCGATCGATGGCCTCGAAGCGCTCCCGGCCGTAGCCGACGAGATCCATCTTGTTGATCGCCAGCACGATGTGGCGGATTCCAAGGAGCGACACCAGAAAACTGTGGCGGCGGGTTTGCGTCAAGACGCCCTTGCGCGCGTCGATGAGGATCACGGCAAGATCGGCGGTCGAAGCGCCGGTGACCATATTTCGCGTGTACTGCTCATGACCCGGGGTATCGGCAACGATGAATTTACGTCGATCGGTCGAAAAGAAGCGATATGCGACGTCGATGGTGATGCCCTGTTCACGCTCGGCCGCCAGGCCGTCGACCAGGAGCGCGAAGTCGAGCTCCTTGCCGCGCGTACCGATTCTCTTCGAATCCGCATCGAGTTGAGCCAGGTGATCGTCAAAAATCATTCTCGATTCGTACAGCAGCCTCCCGATCAGCGTCGACTTGCCGTCATCGACCGAACCGCAGGTAATGAACCGCAGCAGGCTCTTGTGCTGGTGCGACTTGAGATACGCATCGATGTCGTCGGCGATCAATGCCGATTTGTGGGCCATCAGAAGTAACCGTCCTGTTTCTTCTTCTCCATCGACGCGGACGCATCGTGGTCGATGGTTCTTCCCTGGCGTTCGGAGGTGTTGGCGAGGAGCGTTTCCTGAATGATCTGCGGCACCGTGGTCGCCGCGCTTGCGACTGCACCCGTGAGCGGGTAGCAGCCGAGCGTGCGAAAGCGCACCGAGCGCATCTCGGGGCGCTCGCCCGGCGCCAGGGCAAAGCGCTCGTCATCGACCATGAGAAGCGCGCCGTCGCGCCGCACGACGGGCCGCTTGGCGGCGAAATACAGCGGCACGATGGGAATGCTCTCAAGAAGAATATATTGCCAAACGTCGAGTTCAGTCCAGTTGGAAATCGGAAATACGCGGATGCTTTCGCCCTTGTGCAGCGCCGTGTTGTACAGGCTCCACAACTCGGGCCGCTGATTCTTCGCGTCCCAGCGATGCTGCGCGGAGCGAAATGAAAAGATTCTTTCCTTGGCGCGGCTCTTTTCCTCGTCGCGCCGCGCTCCGCCGAGCGCCGTCGTGAACCCGTATTTGTCGAGCGCCTGCTTGAGCGCCTGGGTCTTCATCACGTCGGTGTGGACTTTGGAGCCATGAGTGAATGGATTGATGCCGCGCTCCACGCCCTCTTGATTGATGTACACGATCATTTCCACGCCCGTTTCCCGCGCTACGCGATCGCGGAATGCGTACATTTCCCGAAACTTCCAGGTCGTGTCCACATGCATCAGAGGGAACGGCGGGGCAGCCGGATAAAATGCCTTTTTCGCAAGATGCAGCATCACCGAGCTGTCCTTGCCGATGGAATAGAGCATCACCGGCTTTTCGCACTCCGCAACGACCTCGCGCAGGATGTGAATGCTTTCCGCCTCCAAGCGCTGCAGGTGAGTCAGTTTTGCCGTCATTGATTTAAACTAGCACACCCTCAACATGGACGGCACCTCATGGGTCCCCTCGCGGGCATCAAGGTTATTGAAATCGCCGGTCTCGGCGCGGCGCCCTATGGGTGCATGATGCTCGCCGATATGGGCGCCGATGTGGTGCGCATCGATCGGCCCGGCGGCGGCGGCACCGCGGAATTCTCGCCGCTGCTGCGCAATCGGCGTTCGGTGGTGCTCGATTTGAAGAAGCCGGAAGGATGCGATCTCGCACTCGCGATGATCGAGAAGGCGGACGTGCTCATCGAGGCTTTTCGTCCCGGCGTCGCGGAACGGCTCGGAATCGGTCCAGAGCGGTGTTTCGCGCGCAATGCGCGGCTCATCTACGGGCGCATGACAGGCTGGGGACAGACGGGTCCCCTGGCGCAAGCCGCGGGGCACGATCTTAACTACATCGGGCTCAGCGGTCTTTTGCATCAGATAGGTCCGACCGGCGGCAAACCGGTGGTGCCGTTGAATGTGATCGGGGATTTTGGCGGCGGCGGCCTGTTGCTCGCGTTCGGCATCGTGTGCGCATTGTGGGAAACGCAGAAATCCGGCCGCGGCCAGATCGTCGATGCGACCATGCTGGATGGCGCACTGTCCTTCATGGCGATGTCCTTTGGTTTCCGCGCGCTCGGCCAATTCGCGGATCGTACGGGCTCGCATATGCTCGGCGGCGGCGCACATTATTACGACACCTACGAAACGTTGGACGGGCGGCATCTCGCGGTGGCGCCGATCGAACCGCAATTTTACGGCGAACTGCTCGAGAAGCTGGGCCTCGAAGGCGGCCGCTGGCTCGCGGCGGGATTTCCCGCGCACGATGTAGAAACCGTCGAGCGCGATTGGCCCGCATTGAAGGCCGAATTGACCGCGATATTCAAACTCAAGACCCGGGACGAGTGGTGCGAACTGTTTGCCGGCAGCGACGCGTGCGTGACGCCGGTGCTGACCTTGGCTGAAGCTGCCCTGCATCCGCACAATCGCGCGCGCCGGGCCTTCATCGAGGTGGGCGGCGTGCTGCAAAACGCCCCGGCGCCGCGCTTTTCGCGAACCGAGCCCCTCTCTCCGCGCGCACCCGCGAACTTAGGTTCCGACCTGCAAGCCGTGCTCGCCGATTGGGGCGTCGACGCGAGCGCACCGAAGTAGTCTCGTCGGATCTCTACAGCGCGTGGGTCTCGCCGCCGAGCGGCTGCGGCTCGCCATAGAATGTCGTTCGCTGGCGCACCGGGCGGCCCGCGGCGAGGGCGACCGCCTCGATCCGCGCCGGACCCAATTCCTGACCGTTGACGCCTCCGGCGGCGCGCGTGATCGACTCATTCATCAGGGTGCCGCCGAGATCATTGGCGCCCGCGCGCAGGCAGAATGCGGCGCCGTCGGTGCCCATCTTGACCCAGGAGGTCTGGATATTTTGAATCGCCGGGTGGAGCACCAGGCGCGCAATCGCATGCATCAGCACGGCTTCGCGGAAGGTCGGACCCGAGCGCGCCATTCCGCGCCGCCACATCGGCGCCTCCATGTGCACGAAGGGCAGAGGCACGAACTCGGTGAAGCCGCCGGTGGCTTGCTGCAGCGCCCTCACTTTGAGCAGATGTCTCGCCCAATGGCGCGGGTGATCCGCATGGCCGAACATGATGGTCGCCGTGCTGCGCAATCCAACCGCATGCGCGGCGCGCATCACCGCAAGCCATTGCTCGGTGTCGATTTTGTCCGCACAGATCAGCGCGCGCACCTCATCATCGAGAATCTCCGCCGCGGTTCCCGGCAGACTGGAAAGCCCCGCCGCGCGCAGCCGGCCGAGATAATCGTGCAGCGACAGGCTCAAGGTCTCTGCGCCGTGGGTGATCTCCAGCGGAGAAAACGCGTGCACGTGCATCTCGGGGACCGCGGCCTTCACGGCCGCCACGATGTCCAAGTAAGTGCGGCCGGTGTAGGAGGGATGGATGCCCCCCTGCAGGCATACTTCGGTCGCACCGGCCGCGCGGGCCTCCACCGTGCGGCGCGCAATCTCCTCGAGATCGAGAAGGTAGGCCGGCCCGCGCAGATCGTGCGAGCCGCGGCCCTTGGAGAAGGCGCAGAAGCCGCACTTGTAGCCGCAGATATTGGTGTAATTGATGTTGCGGTTGATGACGAAGCTGATGGCGTCGCCGCACGATTCGCGGCGCAGCCGATCGGCCGCCTGCAGCAGCGTATGCAATTCCGCGCCGCGGGCCTGGAACAACGCGACAATTTCATCCTCGCGGAACGAGTCGCCGCGCGCAGCACGGTGCAGCAGGCGTGCGCCCGTCATCGAGGCGACCCGGCGCGCTCTGCGCGGCGCCAGCCAGTCGGCCGAATCGCCGGGCGGCGGCGCGCCGGCGCCCGCGTGCCAGGCATCCACATAGGCGAGACCGGTCGCATCGCTGGCACGGCGTACGGCGGCGCGCATGCCGGCATCGAGCCAGCGCTCGGGGTGTTCTGCGAAGTGCGGCCCCACGGCCAGGCGTTCGACCAATTCGCGGTCCGCGGCCGCAGTTTCCTCCCGCAAACGATCGAGATGCGGCCAAGGCGCCTCGGGATTGACATGGTCGGGGGTGACCGGCGATACGCCTCCCCAGTCGTTGATGCCGGCACGGATCAGAGCGCTGAGCGCACCCGGGCGCAAGTTGGGCGGTGCCTGCACGGACATCTCGGGACCGAACAGCAGCCGGGCGGCGCTGATGGTCCAGAGCTGCTCATCCAGCGTCGGCTCCGGTGCGTGCGCCATTTTGGTGCCCGGTTTGGCGCGAAAGTTCTGAATGATGATTTCTTGGATGTGCCCGTAGCGCTCATGAAGCTCGCGGATCGCGAGCAGCGAGGCCACTCGCTCGGCGCGTGTTTCGCCGATCCCGATCAGGAGCCCGGTGGTGAAGGGGATTGCGCGTCGGCCCGCGGCCGCCATGGTGGCCAGGCGCACCGCCGGTTGTTTGTCGGGAGATCCCCAATGCGGGCCGCCGCGCTCCGATAGCCGCGCGGCGGCCGTCTCCAGCATCAAGCCCATGGAAACACTCACCGGCCGCAGGCGCACAGCGTCGGCATCGCTCAGCACTCCCGGGTTCAAGTGCGGCAGCAGGCCGGTCTCGTCGAAGACCTTGCGCGCGGCCGCCGCCAGATACTCGAGCGTGGTCGAAAACCCCATCTCACCGAGTGCCCGCCGCGCGGCGGCATAGCGGAGTTCCGGCTGGTCGCCCAGGGTAAAGAGCGCCTCCTTGCAGCCCGCTTCCGCACCGGCCCGCGCTAGCCCAAGGACTTGATCCATCGACAGGTAGGGCGCCTCGAGCGCGCGCGGCGCTTTGGCAAACGTACAATAGTGGCAAACGTCGCGGCACAGTTGCGTCAAGGGGATGAACACCTTGCGCGAGTAGCTCACGAGGCGGCCGTGGCCGCCCAGCGTGAGGCGCTCCGCGCGCTGCATCATCTCATCGAGAGGCATGCGCAGCAGCTCATCGGGCGTGGGCCCTGCGATGCCGCGGGAATCCGAACCCGCCTCGAGCCGGCCCGCGAACTTGGACTTAGCGCGCGGCCTGTGATGTGCGAACCAGGACCAGTCCGCCGCGGTATCGACATCGAATGCCAGGCCGCCGCTGCGCACGCAGACCGGCTCGCCGCCGTCCCGCGCCGCCTGCAGGCAGTGCTTTTGAAAGCTGTCCTCGCCAAATTGCATGCGCAGCCGCGCCGGCAGAGTCATGCAGAGGGCATTGGTGCCGCTGCCGTGCCGGTCGGGCGCCAGTGCGACGCCTGCGCGGCGCGCACCCTTCAGCAAACGCTTCACGTCGCTCGCACAGAGCAGCGGCAGATCGCCCGGCACGATCAGCACCGTCGTGGCGCCCGCGGCGATGGCACGGGTCACGGCGGACTCAAGACTCGAGTTCAAATCGGCGCCGCCGTCCAGCAGCAACTGCACGTCGTCGGCGACCTGGTCGCGCTCGCCGCTCACAATGGCAATGTGTTCTATACCTGGAGAGGCGCGCAATACCGACAGCACATGGTGCAAAAGCGCTCGCGTCAGCGCCACGCGCTCGGCGGGCGAGAGAACGGATGCGAGACGCATCTTGCAGAGCGTACGCGGCTTGACGGGTACGAGCGCCCACGTAGTCATGTGTTGCTCACGATTTTGAGGCCGTATCGATGCGGCAACACAGGTTAGCTTCGCCGGCGCGCAAAGGGAAGAGCGTGCTCAGAAGACCGGCAGAATGGCGCCGTCGAACTGCTTCAGAATGAATTGACGCACCTCGTCGCTGTGGTAGGCCGCGATGAGCGTCTTGAATACCGGGCGGTCCTTGTCGGCGGCCCGCACCGCGATTACATTGCCATAGGGATTGTTGGTGCGGCTCTCGATGGCGATCGCGTCCTTCGCCGGATTGAGCTTCGCCTCGAGCGCATAGTTCGTATTGATAACCGCGGCGTCCAAATCGGGCAGGCTGCGCGGCAATTGCGCCGCATCGAGTTCGCGGAATTTGAGTTTCTTCGGGTTTTCCACCACGTCGCGCACGCTCGGCAGAATCCCCACTCCGTCGCGCAGCTTGATCAGGCCCTGCTGCTGCAGCAACAAGAGGCCACGGCCGCCGTTCGACGGATCGTTCGGGATGCCGATGGACGCGCCCTGCGGCAGATCGCCGACTTTCTTCAGTTTCTGCGAATACAAGCCGATCGGTTCGACGATGGTGTCGGCGATGGGCACGATTTTATAGCCGCGCGCCTTGACTTGGTTTTCAAGGAAGGGCTTGTGCTGGAAGGCGTTCGCATCCAGATCGCCGCCATCGAGCGCCGCGTTCGGCAGCAAGTAGTCGTTGAACACCACCACGTCCACCTCGAGACCCTGGCGCTCGGCCACTTCCTTGACCTTGGCCCAGATCAATTCGCCGTCCCCGCCTGAGATGCCCACCTTGATGCGGTTCTGCGCGAACGCGCCGGAGGGACCCAGCGCCATTGCGAGCGCCGCGACCAGGCAGAAGAGTGTGCGTGGCATCAGCGCCGATCCAGCCGCCGGGCGATCGAGTCGCCGGCGACTTGCACCGCGGAGACGATGGCGATCAGCACCACGATCACGCCGATCATGATGCGGGTCTCGAAGCGTTGGTAGCCATAGCGGATGGCGAGGTCGCCAAGCCCGCCGGCGCCGACCGCGCCGGCCATGGCGGAGGCGCCGATCAGCGTGACGAGCGTGACGGTGAAGCCGGACACGAGCCCAGGAAGGGCCTCGGGCACCAAGGCTTCGCGCACGATCTGCCAGCGGCTGGCGCCGAGCGCGCGCAGCGCTTCGATCAATCCCGGATCCACTTCCCGTAGACTCATTTCGGCTATGCGCGCGTAGTAGGGGGTCGCCGCAATGGTGAGGGGCACGATGGCCGCCGTGGTACCGATGGTCGTGCCGACAATCAGTCTTGTCAACGGAATGAGCGCCACCAGCAGGATGATGAAGGGTATCGAGCGAAACGCGTTGATCAGTGCGGCGAGAACGCGATTCACGGCGGCAAGGGGCCAGATACCTTTAGTTTCGGTGATCACCAGCAAGAGACCGAGCGGCAAGCCGAAGGAGAGCGACAACAGGCCCGATACGCCCACCATGGCGGCGGTCTCGCCGAGTGCCGCCGCAAACAACTCCAAGTCATCCATCGACGTATCCTAAGACTTCGACCTCTGCTCGGTGTCCCTGCAGAACCGTGAGCAGGGCCGATTGTGCATCGGCGCCGCGGTAACGCACCGAAAAAGTCACGGTACCGATCGAATGAGCCTGGATGCGATCGACCTCGGCGTGGACGATCTGAGCCTGCCACCGCGGGTCGGCGAGCGGAGCCAATACCGCGGAGTACTGGTCGAGGCTGGAACTGCCTACCCGCAGCAAAGTGCGGCCCGCGGCGGGCGGGTCCGGCCGCAACGAGCGCTGCAACGGCTCGGGCAGCGGCGGACGCACCGTGCGCAGCAGCCGCCGCGTGAGTTCCGTGCGCGGGCGCGCAAACACCTCCCACACGGGGCCCTGCTCGACGATCCTGCCGTGATCCAGCACCGCGACCCGATCGCAGATTTCACGGATGACGCTCATTTCATGGGTGATGAGCACGATGGTGACACCGAGCGTGCCTTGCAGATCCTTCAGAAGACGCAAAATCGACAAGGTCGTTTCCGGATCGAGCGCGGACGTAGCCTCGTCGGATAGGAGCAGGGCGGGCTGGCTCGCGAGCGCGCGGGCAATGCCCACGCGCTGCTTCTGTCCTCCCGAGAGCTTGGCGGGATAAATCGCCGCCTTGTCGCGCAAACCCACGAGATCGAGCAGGCGCCATACCGCGGCCGCGCGCGCAGCGCGCGGCTCGCCGGCGAGCTTCAGCGGCAACTCGACGTTCTCGAACACGGTTTTCATCGACAGCAGATTGAAGTGCTGGAAAATCATGCCGATATTGCGGCGCATGCCGTTGAGTGCCGCTTCGTCCAGCGACTTAAGGTCGCGGCCATCGACGATGACGCGCCCTGCGTCGATCCTCTCCAGAGCATTGATGGTGCGGATGAGCGTCGACTTGCCGGCGCCGCTGCGGCCGATGATGCCGAAGATCTCGCCGCGCTCGACCTCGAGGTCGACCCGGTCGAGCGCCGCGACAGCGCCGAAGGTGCGGCTCACCGACTGCAGACGGACAATCGCAGCTGACGGATTAGGCGCCGCGTCGATCAATGGCCGCGCATGACGCTCTCGCTGAAGCGCTCCATCTCTTCCAATTGGGGACTGAATTGCAGCAACAGAAGATCCACCCCTGCCTCTTGAAACCGCCCCACTTGCTCCTGTATCTGCCCCGGGGTTCCGACGAGACCGGAGCGCAAGCCGCGATTTGAAACCGAATACTCCTGGATCGACATCGTCTGTTCGAGCTGCGTGCCCGCCAGCCACTGCTGGTAGTTCGCGTAACCCTTGGCGTTTTGCTTCACGTCCGTGATCCTCGACAATTCCCGCGCCACCTCGTCCCCGGTATCGCGCGTAAAGGCATAGCCCGCCACGCCGAATTGCATTCGCCCGAGCCCGAAGCGATCGCGCCGTTCGCACATATCGGCAATCTTGGCCGCCACGTGAGCGGGTGAATCGCCGTGCATGACATACGCATCGCATTTTTGCGCGATGAGGTTTTTGGCCGCCTCCGACTCGCCGCCCGCGTAGATCGGCGGACGCGGCAAGCGCACCGGTTTGGGTTCGAGCACGGTTTCCTGCGTCCGGTAGTACTTGCCGGTGTGCGTGTAGGTCTTTTGCGACCACACGCCGTAGAGCACCTCCAGCCATTCGGCGGTTCGGCCGTAGCGATCATCATGGCGCTCGAAATCGACGCCGTACATGCGCGCTTCCTGCTCCCACCACGAGGAGACGACGTTGAGCGCGAGCCGGCCATTGCTGATGTGGTCGATGTTCGCGGCCTGCTTGGCGAGAAGCGCCGGCGCGTGAAAGGTAGGCCGCACGGCGATCATCAGCTCGAGTGTGGTGGTGACCGCGGCCAGCGCCGCGGAGGTGGACCAGGCATCGAGACTCGGCGCATCGATGCCCTTGATGTCGTTCAGGTTCAATTCCGCGATGAGAGAAAGATCATATCCCAGCTGTTCGCTGCGCCGGGCGAGTTTGCTGGTGTACTCCCACGTCGCCTGCATGTGCTCGTCTTCCACATTGCGCAGCCAGCCGCCGAATACGGGCATCCAATAACCGAAGCGGATTCGCGGCCTAGGCGGCATGGCTGATTTCGCCTTCCAGGAAATCCGCGAGGTTTGCAACCGGATTGAAGCCGATGACGCGCGGCGCGTCGGCGACGAAGTTCGAGAGCGCGTTGATGTCGTAGTAATAGATGTGGCCGTCGCGGTCATCGACGAGGTATTCGATGCCGCCGACGTCGATGCCGGCCGCGCGCACGATGCGCTCGATGTTTTGCACCACCACCTGCGGCGGTTCATAGCCCTCGACCTTGAGCCCGGCCTTCCCGGCCTCGATGACGCATGCATTGGCGAGAGCCTGGCCGGTCGATGTCTGACAGATGTCCGCCGGACAGAGGTCGAAGGTCTCGCCGCTCAAGTGCACGCGGATCGCATAAAGATAATTGCCGCCGAGCGTTTCCACCCGGGTAATGAACCCGCCGCGCGCCGGCGCGAACTCCTGGACCAGCGCGATGCTGTCATAACCCAATTCCAATTGTCCCGCGGCGGCAGCCGCCGCAAGCTCCTGCTTTGAGTTGAATCGCGTGATTCCCTGGCCGCTGCCGCCGATGTTGGCTTTGACGATGATGGGGTAGCGCAAACCCTCCGCCGCCGCAACCGCCTGGGCCGCCGCGTGTATGACGCGGGAGGGCAGGAATCTCAAGTTCAGCGACTTGAGCAGGGAGTGTTGGGCCGCTTTGGAAATTTCGTAGCGGAATGCCTTGGCGCCGTTGATGACCCGCACGCCCTGCAGTTCAAGATGTTCCAGGTAGGCCAGGGAATGAAAGATCCCGGAGCCGTGTTGGCGGCTGTTCGCGGACGGGCTCATGCGGTTGAACAGCACCTTGAAGCTGGGCGGAAGCGCGCCGACCTCATAAAAGTGCTCGGGAATGAAGATCTTGTCGAACGCCACCCCGCGCCGCGTGAGTTCGCCGAAAATGGGCGCGAACCACTGCGGATGTTCGTAGAGAAACGCAAGCTTGGCGCGCTCTGTGCGCCTTACTTCGGACGGCGCTGGCGCGCTCCTCGGCATGGACATCGATGGCTCCCAAAAAAGGTCGATTCAGGGCGGCTATTGATAGCGCCTGGCAGCCGTCAATGCAAATGGATGGCCGCACGAGGCCGAAAGTTGCTCGTCAGCCCCGAACTGAAGCAATATGTGGCGCCATGCCCAAGCTTCATCAAGCGACCATCAAAAGCCTGCGCCCGACCCAGCTCACGGTCGGGATGCTCGAGGTCGAGCACAAACGGAAAAAGCTGGCGGCGCATACGCCCAAGGAACAGCAGGAGTTTCTCAACGCTCACCCGATGCCCGTGGTGATTGGTCCCAGTCAACAGCTCTACATCACGGATCATCATCACTTGGCGCGGGCAGCGCTTGAAGCCGGAGTGGTGAATGCCTGCTTTGAAGTCGACGCGGATCTGTCGGATTTTCCGCCGGAGGAGTTCTGGGAAGAGATGGATAAGAACCAGTGGGTTCACCCGTTGGACCATAACGGCATCCGGCACGTGTATTCGCACATTCCGTGCCATTTGGACCAACTCGTCGATGATGTCTACCGCTCACTGGCCGGTTATGTGCGCGACGAGGGCGGCTACGATAAGACACCGACTGCATTTGCGGAATTCATCTGGGCGGACTTCTTCAGGCGCAATGTCGCGATCGAGGATTTGACCGCCGATTTTCACAAATCGGTGCAGCGGGGGGTGCGCCTGGCGCGAAGCCCCATCGCCAAGCGGATCCCCGGATTCAAGGGCTGACGGCGCCTAGAAAACCATGAATCAGGCGACGTCGGGCGACATCGCGGCCCGGCTCGACCGGCTGCCATCCTCGCGCACGCTTTGGACCATCGTCGTGCTGATCTCCATGGGCGGCGTGTTTGAGTTCTACGATTTATTTTTTACCGCCTATGTGGCGCCCGGCATGGTCAAAAGCGGGTTGTTTACGCCGCAATCCTTGGGGTTTTTCTCCTCGCTGCAGTCGCTCCGGGTGGCGGGGGTCGGCACGTTTGTGTTTTCAACGTTCGCCGGACTCTGGTTCGGAGTCGTGGTGTTCGGCCAGATGGCGGACCGCTTCGGACGCAAGTCTGTGTTCACCGGGTCGCTGATGTGGTACGCCATTTCGACCGCGATCATGGCATTTCAGCACACTGGGCAGTGGCTCAACATCTGGCGCTTCATTGCCGGAGTGGGTTTTGGGGTGCAGCTCGTCACCATCGACACGTATATCGTCGAACTCGTGCCGCGGACCTTGCGGGGACGTGCATTCTCCGTGAACCAGTGCATCTGTTTCAGCGCCGTGCCCGTCGTCGCGCTGTTGGCTTGGCTGCTGCTGCCGCGGATGCCGCTGGGTTTCGACGGCTGGCGCTGGGTGATGCTGTTCGGTTCCAGCGGCGCAATTATCGTGTGGGGCCTGCGCGCGGGGATCCCGGAGAGCCCTCGCTGGCTCGCGGCCAAGGGCCGGAACGAAGCAGCGAATGAAATCGTCGGCAAAATCGAGCGAAGCGTAGCGGCGGAAAAGGGCGGTGCGCTGCCGGCACCGCAGCCCGCACCGGTGGAGGTAACCGGCCACGCCCGCTTCGCCGATATTTTCGCCGCCAAATTCCGCGGCCGGACCTTGATGCTGTCGGTTTTCAATGCCGCCCAGGTCATCGGATTCTACGGCTTCAACTCCTGGGTGCCGACGCTGCTGATCGCCCGCGGGATCAACGTCACGCAAGGGCTCAAATTCGCGTTCATCATCGCCATTGCGCAGCCCTTCGGCCCTTTGATCGGCAGCCTGTTCGCAGACAGAATTGAACGCAAGACCCAGATTATCGGAGGCCTCGGCTGCATGGCGGCCTTGATCGCGGCGTTCGCGGTTGCGAGCTCGCCGCCGCTGCTCATTCTCATCGGCATCGCCTTTACTCTGGCCGCGAATATCATGTCGTACGCCTATCATGGATATCAGGCGGAGCTTTTCCCCACGCGCATTCGCTCGCGGGCTGTGGGTTTTGTGTACTCCTGGAGCCGCCTCGCCGCCGCTTTCGCAGGCTTGGTCATCGGTGCACTGCTCGCCGGCGGCGGGGTACCGGCCGTCGCCGTGTTCATCGGTGCTGCGATGCTTGTCGGCATCGGAATCATCGGACTTCTCGGGCCTTCGACCAATGGGTTGGCGCTCGAGAAATTGAACGATGAGGCGGCGGCATGAGCAGAATCACGGCCGGCGAATCGATAGCGGCGGTCTTCAGCATGGCGGCCGCAAGATTTGCGGAGCGGGAATTTTTGCACGTTCCTCTCGAGTCGTGCCGCGGTTATTCGCAGCAGGCGGTCAGCGTGGGTTATGCCGACGCCCGCGTGCGTGTCGATGCCATTGCCGAGCGTTTGCAGAAGGCGGGCTATGGCGCGGGCCACCGGGCCGGCATTGCGCTCGATAATCGTGCCGAATTCTTTTTGCACTTCCTGGCCTTGAACTCGCTCGGCATCAGTGTCGTGCCGCTCAATGCCGCGATGAGCGCCCAGGAACTCAAGTTCGTTTTGGCTCACTGCGACGCGGCGTTCGTGGTCACGCACGAAGATCACGCGGCGCATGTGCGCGCCTGTTTACCGGCGGCGGTGCCGCTGCATGTTGTGGTCGGCGAAGGCGGCGCGTTTCCCGCGGCGCTGGTTGCGCCGGCCGGTTGGGCGGATGAGGCTGCGCTCCTTTACACCTCGGGGACGACCGGCCAACCCAAGGGCTGCGTCCTGACGAATGAATATTTTCTCGAGATTGGGCGCCTGTACACCGGGCTTGGGGGCTATTGCCGATTCGATGGTACGGACGACCGCCTCGCCACGCCCTTGCCCGTGACGCACATGAACGCACTCGCCGTTTCGTTCATGGCCATGCTTATGAGCGGGGGTTGCCTGATTCAGCTCGATCGGTTTCATCCGACGACGTGGTGGCATTCTTTGCGGGCGAGCCGGGCGAGCGCGTTCCACTATCTCGGGGTGATGCCGGCGATGCTGCTGGCAGCGCCTCCTGACTCCTCGGATGATGTGGAGGGTGCGCTGCGCTTCGGCTTCGGTGCCGGAGTGGATCCGCGGCATCATGCGGCTTTCGAGGCGAGATTCGGGGTGCCCCTGATCGAAGCCTGGGCGATGACCGAGACCGGGGCGGGAGCCTGGATCACCGCGAATCAGGAGCCGCGGCATCTTGGACAACGCTGCTTCGGCAAAGCGCCGCCGGGCTTGGCGTACCGGCTGGTCGATGACGCCGGCCGGGATGTCGCGCCGGGAGAGGTGGGCGAACTCTTGGTGAGGCGCGATGGGACGGACCCGCGCCGCGGATTCTTCGCGGGCTACTACAAAGATCCCGCAGCGACGGAACAGGCCTGGACCGGGGGCTGGCTGCACAGCGGCGATCTCGTACGGATGGGAACGGACGGATGTTTTTTCTTCGTCGACCGCTCGAAAAACGTGATTCGGCGCAGCGGCGAAAACATCGCGGCGGTCGAGGTCGAAAGTGCGCTGCTGACTCACCCAGAGATTCTCGCGGCGGCGGTTTGTCCCGTGCCCGATGAGATCCGGGGCGAGGAAGTGTTCGCGTTCGTGGTGCTGCGCGGCGATGTTGCCCGGTCCCTCGAAACCGCCACGCAGGTGCAGAACCAATGCCGGCAGGCGCTCGCCTACTACAAGGTGCCCGGCTACATCGGCTTTCGCGCGGATTTGCCGCAGACGGCCTCCCAGAAACTTGCCCGCGCCGAGATCAAGGCGCGGGCTCTTGCGGTGCTCGAGAGGGGCCAGGCATTTGATCTGCGCCGGTTCAAAAAACGCGGCGCCTGAGCCCCGCGGCTTCCCGCCATTGGCCGAGGGATATTTTAAGGTTAAACTACTGCCGGCGGCGGAAGCGCGGAGGTAGGCATTGGGCGCGAGCGGTAATAGCAGAGATTATCTCGACGTGGTGCTGGCGGCGCCGGTCACGGTGCCGTACGTGCGCTATTCCACCCGCAGTGCGCATTGGTTCGTGGCGCAAGCGCTTTCCCGGCTGTTGAAGCAATCGGGCCTCAAGAAATCCGAGGTGGACGGCTTGAGTCTTGGCAGCTTCACGTTGGCGCCGGACACCGCGATCGGCGTCACCCAGCATCTTGGGATCACGGTGCGCTGGCTCGATCATGTTCCGCTGGGCGGGGCCTCCGGCATCGTCGCGCTGCGCCGCGCACTGCGCGCCGTGCAAGCGGGCGATGCGGAAGTCGTTGCCTGCATCGGCGCCGACACCAATCACGTCGACTCGTTTCGCCAAGCCTTAGGCAGCTTCAGCGTGTTCGCGCGCGATGCCGTGTTCCCCTACGGATCCGGCGGCCCGAATGCGAGCTTCGCTTTCCTCACCTCCTACTACATGCGCATGTATGGGGCCACGCGCGAGGATTTCGGCAAGCTCTGCGTCGCGCAGCGGGACAACGCGCTCGGCTATGAGCACGCCCTATTCAAGAAGAAGCTCACCCTGGAGGACTATCTCGGCGCGCGGCTGATCGCCGACCCCATCCGGTTGTTCGATTGCGTGATGCCCTGTGCCGGCGCCGAAGCCTTCCTGGTCATGACGCGGCAGCGCGCCCAGGCGCTCGGCCTGCCGTACGTGACGGTGCGCTCGACCTCTGAGCGTCACAACGCATTTCCCGACGACCCGATTCAGACGCGCGGCGGCTGGGTGCTCGACCGGGAGCACCTGTATGGGGCGGCCGGAGTCGAACCAACCGACATCGGTTTCGTCGAGACCTATGACGATTATCCGGTGATGTCCATCATTCAAATCGAGGACCTGGGTTTTTGCGGGAAGGGCGAAGGTCCGGAGTTCATCCGCCGTCATTCCTTCACCACGGAAGGCTCCTTTCCCATCAACACCAGCGGGGGGCAGCTCTCGGTCGGGCAGGCCGGCTGTGCGGCCGGGTTTCTCGGCCTGGTCGAGGCGATTCGACAGCTCACGGACCGGAATCTGGCGCGCGCCGTCCCCGGCGCACGCTTCGGGTTGGCGGTGGGTTTCGGCATGATCACCTACGACCGGGGCTTGAGTTCGGGGGCGGCCATCCTCGGCCGGGCAGACGCATGATTCCGCCCCTCTCGCGGCCGAAGCGCAAAAACCCCCTGCTGCGTACGCGGTTGCCGCTGCTGCCCCCGGGGGCGCGGTCGCGCGCCGCGTTGGGGCTCACGGCGGCGGCGGCTCTCGGCCGTTTCGAGTTGCAGGTGTGCGGCCATTGCGGCACGGTTCAGTATCCGCCGCGCGAGGCGTGCCATCGCTGCCTGTCCGATAAGCTGCGTTGGCGCGAACAATCCGGCTTGGGGGAACTGCTATCGACGACGGCCGTGCACTTGAGCCAGGATCTTTTCTTCCGCGAGCGCGTTCCCTGGAGCTTGGGGTTGGTGCGGCTCGACGCGGGACCGACCGTGGTCGCGCATCTGCATGGCGGATGCGCACCGGCGCCCTGCCGCGTGCGCATCGGTGCCCGCCTCGATAAGTCCGGTCAAGGCGTGCTTCTGGCCTTTCCCCCCGATGAGGTGCTCAATATGGCGGATGACCGACAGCTGCGCGAAATGACTTGCGACCCGAAATTCCGCAAAGTGCTGGTCACCGACGGCAAGACCGCCGTGGGTCAAGCGGTGGTGCGCGCCGTGATCGCCGCGGGCGCCGACTTGGTGTGGGTGGGCCACGCCGAGCCATGGAAGCGGCTGCCGGGATTTGCGGAACTCGCTTCCTTACCGCAAGTCGCACCCCTGGCTCTTGACCTGACCGACTCAGGCTCGGTGAAGCAAATGGCCGGTGAAATGGGCGGTAAAGTCGATATCCTGATCAATACGGCCGAGGTGCATCGCGCTCACGGGATCGCCTCGCGCAGCGGTGTCGATGCGGCCCGCGCGGAGATGGACACCAACTACTTCGGCCTGCTGCGCTTGGCGCAGGAATTCGGGCCGGCGATGCGCGCGCGCGGCGCGGACGGCGAGTCGAGCGCGACCGCTTGGGTCAATGTGCTGTCCATCTATGCGCTCAGCAACTTTCCCCCGCACGGGACGTTCTCGGCGTCGAAGGCGGCGGCCCTTTCACTGTCGCAATGCCTGCGCGCCGAGATGCGCTCCGGCGGCGTGCGGGTCATCAACGTATTTCCGGGGCCGATCGACGAGGAGTGGAATCAGATGCTGCCGCCGCCGAAGCTCACCCCGGAGGCTCTGGCCAATGCCGTGGTCAAGGCGCTCCAAGAGGGGATCGAGGATGTCTATCCCGGCGATGTGGCACAGGAGTGGCTCGCCCGCTGGCAGGAGAGTCCGAAGACCCTCGAGCGCGAGGTGAGCGCTTGAGTTCGCTGATCTCATTGGCGGCGGAGCTCGCGTCCGGAATGGTTCGCGTCGTCGATCTGACGCAAACTTTATCGCCGGAATTTCCCGCCATCGCGCTGCCGCCGGAATTCGGGCAATGCTGGCCGTTCCGCATCGAGGAAGTATCCCGGTATGACGAGCGCGGCACGGCTTGGTACTGGAATAACTTCTCCTGCGGCGAGCATACGGGCACGCACTTCGACGCGCCCATTCACTGGGTATCGGGGCGCGACCTGCCCCGCAACGCGACCGATTCCCTGCCGGTTCAGCATTTGATCGGCGCCGCCTGTGTGATCGATTGCTCCGCGCAAGCGACCGCGGATCCGGATTTCTTGCTGACCGTGGAGCATGTGCGGCGCTGGGAAGTGGTCAACGGCCGTATCCCGCCGCGGGCCTGGGTGCTCATGCGCACGGATTGGTCCAAGCGCACCGATCCCGTTGCCTACCAAAACTTCGATGAGACCGGTCAGCACACGCCGGGGCCCGCGGCCGATGTCGTGCAATTTCTCATCGACGAGCGGGATGTCACCGGCTTCGGCACCGAGTCGATCGGTACGGATGCAGGGCAGGGTTATCATTTGAAGCCGCCGTACCCCTGTCATTACTTCATGCACGGCGCCGGCCGCTACGGTCTGCAATGCCTGACCAATCTCGATCTTTTGCCGCCGACGGGATCGGTTATTTTTTGCGCTCCCCTTAAAATCAAGAACGGCTCCGGAAGCCCCATTCGAGCGCTGGCGCTCGTGCCGAACCCAAAGGTCTGAGCATGGCTGAACGCTCATTCGCGGAAGAAGTGAAGAAGCTGCGCATCGGAGCGGGTCAGGAATTCCGCGGCGAAGGCATTTTGGCGGTCACCAAGGCGCTGCTGCAGTCGGGCGTCGGCTACGTCGGCGGCTATCAGGGAGCGCCGATCTCGCATCTGATGGACGTCCTGTCGGATGCGCAACCCGTTCTCAAGGAATTGGGCGTGCATTTCGAGGCGAGCGCATCCGAAGCCGCCGCCGCCGCCATGTTGGCGGCCTCGGTGAACTATCCGATTCGCGGCGCGGTGACCTTCAAATCGACGGTCGGCACGAATGTCGCATCCGACGCGCTCGCAAACGTCGCCTCCGGCGGCGTAACGGGGGGTGCGCTCGTAATCATCGGCGAGGACTACGGCGAGGGTTCCTCGATCATGCAGGAGCGATCGCACGCTTTTGCGATGAAATCGCAGATCTGGCTGCTCGATCCACGACCCAATCTCGAAAGCATCGTGCAGATGGTCGAGCGGGGCTTCGAACTCTCCGAGGCATCGAATACGCCGGTGATGCTGGAGCTCAGGATTCGCGCCTGCCACGTGTACGGCCGTTTTCGCGCCAAGGATAATCACGCGCCGGCCTTCTCGGTTCAAGACGCGCTCGATCGACCGGTGCGCGACGTGTCGCGAATCGTGCTGCCGCCCGCCAGCTTTCAGCACGAACAGGAGAAAATTCATAAGCGTTGGCCGGCCGCCGTTGCCTTCATCCGTGAGCATCGCCTGAACGAATTCTTGGGCGGCGCCGCCGGTGAGGTCGGCGTCATCGTGCAAGGCGGCTTGTACAACACGCTGCTGCGGGCTCTCGAGCTCAGCGGTGTCGCCGATTCGGTCGGCAATACCGACTTGCCGCTGTACGTGCTCAACGTCACTTATCCCTTGATCGACGATGAGATCGCCGGCTTCTGCGCCGGCAAAACCGCCGTGCTGATCATCGAAGAAGGCCAGCCTGAGTTCATCGAGCAGAATCTCGCCATGATCCTGCGCAAAGCCGATCTGCAGACGAAGGTGCTCGGCAAGGATCTTCTGCCGCGCGCGGGCGAATACACCGGACAGGTTCTGCAGCGCGGCGTCGAAGCGTTCTTGCGGCGCTATGCGCCGGCGATGCTCGACGCGCCGGCGGGCCGCGCCAACCTGCGCAGCCCGCGCAAGAGCGCGCGCGAACCCTCGAAAGAGGTGCTGGCGCTCGCGGCTTTATTGCCGGTGCGGCCGCCCGGGTTCTGCACCGGCTGCCCGGAACGGCCCATTTTCACGGCGATGAAGCTGCTGCAGCGGGAGCTCGGCCCGCTGCATATCAGTTGCGACATCGGCTGTCACTTATTTTCGATATTGCCGCCGTTCCATCTCGGCAATACCACGATGGGTTATGGATTGGGGGCGGCCGGCGCCGCGGCCTTCAACTCGCCGCGCGGCAAGCGCGCCATCGCGGTGATGGGTGACGGCGGCTTTTGGCACAACGGGCTGACGTCCGGCGTCGGCAATTCCGTGTTCAACCAGACCGACAACGTGCTCGTGATCGTCGACAACGGCTACTCGGCGGCCACCGGGGGCCAGGACATTCTATCGTCGCGCGCCGACAACCGCTCGAAGAGCACCAAGCACCCGATCGCAGAGGCCGTGAAGGGAGTCGGCGTCAAGTGGCTGCGGGTGATCGATCGGACCTACGATCTCACGCGCATGCGCGATGCGCTGCGGGAGGCGATGACGACCCTCGAGAAGGGACCCAAGGTCATCGTAGCGGCCTCCGAATGCATGCTCAACCGGCAGCGCCGCGAACGTCCCCGAGAGAACAGTGCGATTGCGGGAGGTGCGCGCGTGGTGCGCGCGCGCTTCGGCGTCGACGCGGACACCTGCACCGGCGACCACTCCTGCATCCGGCTGTCCGGATGCCCCTCGCTCACCATTCGTCCGAATCCGGATCCGCTGCGGCAAGATCCGATCGCGCAGGTAGACAACTCTTGCGTGGGATGCGGCTTGTGCGGCGAAGTCGCGCACGCGGCGGTGCTATGTCCCTCGTTTTATCGGGCAGATCTCGTGTTCAATCCGACTCGCTGGGACAAGGTTCTGGCGTCGGTTCGCGGCGCCATCATCGGCTTTCTGCAGCGCCGGGCGGACTTAAGGCGGGCACGTCATGAGTACTGAACGCGGCACAGCGACGGCCGCGCGAACCCAGCGGCCCCTGTGCATCGCCATTGCGGCTCTCGGCGGCCAGGGCGGCGGGGTTCTCGCGGATTGGATCGTCGAGGTCGCGGAGCGTTACGGCTGGCTGGTGCAATCCACCTCGGTGCCGGGCGTGGCGCAGCGAACCGGCACCACGGTGTACTACATCGAAACCTGCGAACCCGGCGCCGGCGGCGCGGCGGAGCCGATCTTTGCGCTGATGCCCGTGCCCGGCGACGTGGACGTGGTGGTGGCCGCCGAACTCATGGAGGCGGGGCGTGCGGTGGTGCGCGGCCTGGTAACCCCGGATCAGACGACGCTGGTGGCTTCGCGCCACCGGGTGTACGGCATCACCGAGAAATCGGCTCTCGGCGACGGCATCGCCGACGCGAACGCGATTCTGGCGGCGCTGCGCAGTGAGGCGCGGCGCCTGGTGTGCTTCGACATGGATGCGACTGCCGCGGCAACCGGCAGCGTCATCAGTTCGGTGCTCTTCGGCGCGCTGGCCGCATCGGGCGCGCTGCCGTTTCCGCGGGCATTGTACGAGGAGGCGATCCGCAAAGGCGGGGTGGCCGTGGCCGCCAATCTTGCGGGATTCGCCGCCGGATTCGAGCAGGCGCTGAAGGATGCGCCGGCGGCGGGAGTCATCCCGCCGGGAGCGGCCCCCCAGAGCGACTCCGGCAGGCGCTTGGACGGCGCAGTGCGCGCGGCGTTTCCCGCTCATCTGCATGGGCTCATTGTGGAAGGCGTGCGCCGGCTCATGGATTACCAGGACAGCGCCTATGCGGAATTTTATCTGCGCCGCTTGACGGAGGTCTTGCAGTGGGACACCGCGGCCGGCGGCCTTACGCACAGTTTTGCACTCACGGCGGCGGCCGCACGTTATCTGGCGCTGTGGATGTCGTACGAAGACACGATACGCGTCGCCGATCTTAAAACGCGCCGCGAGCGGTTCGAGCGCTTTCGCAAAGAGGTGCGGGCCGCTCCGGATCAAGTCGTGTATGTCACCGAATTCATGCACCCGCGCTTCCAGGAACTGTGCGAAACGCTGCCCGCGGCGCTCGGCCGGTGGTTCGCGAAGAGCCCCGCCGCTGCCCGCGCATTCGCTCCGCTGTTCCGCCGCGGCCGCCACATGAACACCGCCAAGATCGGGGGATTCATCGCGCTCTACCTGCTGGCGGGCTTAAGGCGGTGGCGGCGCGGCACGCTGCGCTATGCCTGCGAGCAGGCGCGGATCGATGCCTGGCTTGCGCGGATCCGCGACAACGCCGCCTCTTATGAACTGGCGGTGGAAATCGCCGAATGTCAGCGGCTGGTCAAGGGCTATAGCGACACGCATGAACGGGGCTTGCGCAATTTCGCCGCGCTCATGAAATTCATCGATGACGAGAAGCAGAGCCCGTCCGGCCCTGCGTCAGCCGATCTGGCAGCGGCGGTGCGCCGGCTGCGTTCGGCCGCGCTTGCGGACGAGGATGGAAGGCAACTCGAGTCGGCGCTGCGCGAGTACGGCGCGGGCGAGCGCGCGGCCGCCTGAATGCGGCGGCCCGGGAGTCTAAACCGGATGCGCTTCGATCGAGCGGCGCAATTGCATCAGCGAGCGCATCAGGTCGTCGGTTTGATTGTCGGATAGATCGGCGAACATTTCGTCCATCCACTGCTCGTGGGCCGCCGCCATTTTCAAGAATATGTCGCGGCCCTTGCGCGTGAGACGCACGGTCGCGGAACGGCGATCCTCCTGATCCACCGTGCGCGTCACCAGGCCGTCGTCGATCAAGCGGGTGACGACGCCCGTGACATTGCCGTTCGAGACCATCAGCGACTCGGACAGCGCCGACATCTTGAGGCCGAGCGCGTGGCGGTCGAGCGCCGCCAGCACGTCAAAACGCGGCAGCGTGGTATTGAACTCGCGCTCCAGCCGCGCCCGCAGGCGCTTCTCCACGATCATGGAGCAGCTCAGCAACTTGAGCCATAGGCGCAGGGATTGCTTCGAATGGGGAGCACCCCCAAGCCTGTCGGAAAACGTCGGGTTGTTAACGGCATTGGTCATGCATTGCTCCGCGCCTGCCTCTGGGAACTTACCGCGATACTAATACTTGACACTTAAAATATCTATCCCATACTAGCCTCAACGGAGGCTCAATGAAACGCATCGTCTGTCTCGGCGGCGGCCCCGCGGGCCTGTATTCGGCGATCCTTTTCCAGAAGGCACTGCCCAACGCGCTCATCGAAGTGCACGAGCGCAACCGGCCGGACGACACGTTCGGCTGGGGCGTCGTGTTCTCCGACAAGACGATGGCCGGATTTCGCGATGTCGATCCGGAGTCGCATGACGCCATCGTCGACAGCTTCTATCATTGGGACGACATCGATGTGCATTTCCGCGGGCAGCTGATCCGCAGCGGCGGCCACGGATTTTGCGGCATCGCGCGCAAGCGGTTGTTGAACATCCTGCAGGAGCGGGCCGCGTCGCTCGGCGTGCGGCAGTCCTTTCAAGACGAGATCGGCCCCGCGGCGGATTTTTCGGACGCGGACTTGATCGTCGCCGCCGACGGCGTCAACAGCCTGCAGCGCGGCCTGCATGCGGATGTCTTCAAGCCGCATATCGACGTGCGCAAATGCCGCTTCATCTGGCTCGGCACCGAGCAGAAATTTCCGGCATTCACGTTTGCATTCGAAAACACCGAGCACGGCTGGTTCCAGATCCATGCCTACCAGTTCAGCCGGGAGCTATCCACCGTCATCGTGGAAACGCGCGAAGAGACCTGGAAGGCCCATGGACTCGACCAGTTCAACACCGATCAGTCCATCGAGTTCTGCGAGCAATTGTTCGGCCGCTACCTCTGCGGCCATCGCCTGATGAGCAATGCGCGCCACCTGCGCGGTTCGGCGTGGCTCAACTTCAACCGCGTGCTTTGCGAGCGCTGGCATGATGGGAATCTCGTGCTCATCGGCGATGCGGCGCACACGGCGCACTTCGGCATCGGCTCGGGCACGAAGCTTGCCATGGAGGATGCGGTTTCGCTGGTGGCGAACGCCGCCGCCGCGCGGGATGTGGGCGCGGGTCTCGCGCGCTACCGGGAGGAACGCAATCTCGAGGCGCTCAAGCTGCAGAGCGCGGCGCGCAACCGCATGGAGTGGTTCGAAAACGTCGCGCGCTACACGCATCTGGAACCGCAGCAATTCGCCTACAGCCTGCTCACCGCGAGTCAGCGCATCGGTCACGCCAACCTCAAGCTGCGCGATCCCGAGTATGTCGACAGCGTCGAGCGGGATCTCGCGCGCCGCAGCGGCCTTGCCGAGCCGCGGCCGCCGATGTTCCTGCCGTTGCGCTTGGGTTCCATGGAACTGGTCAACCGCGTCGTGGTCTCGCCCATGGCGCAATACTCGGCGGTGGACGGTTTGCCGGGCGACTGGCACTTGATGCACTACGGTGCGCGTGCCACCGGCGGGGCCGGGCTGGTCGTCACGGAAATGACCTGCGTCGCCGCCGATGCCCGCATCACTCCGGGCTGCACGGGACTCTGGAACGAAGCTCAACAGGCCGGCTGGACCCGGATTGTCGATTTCGTACACCGTCACTCGCCCGCGAAGATCGCCCTGCAGCTGGGTCACGCCGGGCGCAAGGGCTCCACCCAGCTCGGGTGGCAGGAGATGGACCGCCCGCTGCCTCAAGGCAACTGGCCCTTGATATCGGCGTCCGCCGTGCCTTATTTCGCCGGCATCAGTCAGATACCGCGCGCGATGAGCGAAGAGGATTTTGCGCGCATCACAGCGGAATACATCCGCGCCGCGCGACTCGGCGCCGCATGCGGCTTCGACATGCTGGAACTGCACATGGCGCACGGCTATCTCTTGGCGAGTTTTCTCTCGCCGCTCACCAACCAGCGCCGCGATGAGTATGGCGGCCCGGTGGAGAATCGCCTGCGCTACCCCTTGCAGGTGCTGCGGGCGGTACGCGCCGCATGGCCCGCGGACAGACCCTTGTCGGTGCGAATTTCCGCGCACGATTGGGCGGCAGGCGGCCTCGACGAAGCCGATCTCTTAGCCGTGGCGGCGGCCTTCAAGAATGCCGGCGCGGCGCTGCTCAGCATCTCGACGGGACAGACCGTGCCCGATCAGCAGCCCCTGTACGGCCGGATGTGGCAGACGCCTTTCGCCGACATGATTCGCAATGTGGTCGGAATTCCCACCATCGCGGTGGGCAATATCTTCGAGCCCGACCACGTCAATACCATCGTCGGCGCCGGACGGGCGGATTTGTGCGCGATCGCGCGGCCGCATCTCGCGGATCCGGCATGGACCCTGCACGCGGCGGCGAGCCAGCACTACAGCCCGCAGTGGTGGCCGGACCCGTATCTTTCCGGCAAGAACCAGCTCGAGCGCAATCTCGAGCGTGCCGCGCTCGTACAGGGCGCCGTATGACGGCTGCGGCGCCGCTCGAAGGGCGGCATGCGCTGGTGACCGGCGCCGGCCGCGGCATCGGCGCGGCCATCGCCGCACGGTTGGCCGCCGAGGGAGCCCGTGTGACGCTGCTCGCGCGCACGCAGAGCCAAGTGGATTGCGCGGCCTCCGCGCTCGGCGTGTCGGCGCAGTCCGTATGCGCCGATATCACCGATGTGCCGGCCACGCGACGGGCGTTCGTGGAGGCGGCGCGGAGCTTTGGTCCGGTCGATATTCTGGTCAATAACGCCGGCCAGGCGCAGAGCGCCGCCACGCATCGGGCGCCGGAAGAGCTGTGGCATGCCATGCTGGCCGTGAATTTAACAGGAACCTATGAGTGCATTCGCGCCGTGCTGCCCGGCATGATCGAGCGCAGGTTCGGCCGCATCGTCAATGTGGCGAGCGCGGCCGGTCTTCGTGGCTACCCATACGTCGCGGCCTACTGTGCGGCGAAGCATGGCGTCGTCGGCCTCACGCGGGCGCTCGCGCTCGAAGTCGCGCAGCGCAATATTACGGTCAATGCCGTGTGTCCCGGGTATACGGAGACGGATCTCGTGCGGGATGCCATCGCCAACATTCAGCAAGCGACCGGCCGTAGCGCGGAGGAGGCACGGGCCGCCTTGACCAAGACCAATCCCCAGGGGCGGCTGATTCAGCCGGCCGAAATTGCCCATACCGTGGCGTGGCTGTGCCTTCCGGGTACCGAGGCCATCACCGGCCAAAGTCTCGCGATCGCCGGCGGCGAGGTGATGTAGCGATGCAAATGACAGGAGGATCCATGTCCACATCCGCGCTTGCGACGTATGCAGCGGTTCATTTTCGATGGCATGTCGCCAATCGCGTCGGGTTTATCGAACTCAATCGACCGGAGCGCAAGAATCCGCTGACGTTCGAGTCCTACGCGGAGCTCAGGGATCTGTTTCGCGCCCTCGTGTACGAGAGCGAAGTCCGCGCCGTCGTGGTTTCGGGGGCCGGCGGAAACTTCTGCTCGGGCGGCGATGTGCACGAAATCATCGGGCCGCTGACCGCGATGGCGATGCCGGAACTCTTGAACTTTACCCGCATGACGGGCGATCTCGTGCGTGCCATCCGGGCATGTCCGCAAATCGTCATCGCGGCGGTCGACGGCGTGTGCGCCGGCGCAGGCGCGATACTCGCGATGGCGTCGGACATGCGCTTGGGAACGACGGCTACCCGCACCGCGTTCCTGTTCACGCGCGTGGGGCTCGCCGGCTGCGATATGGGCGCGTGCGCCATCCTGCCGCGCCTCATCGGTCAGGGCCGGGCCGCCGAATTGCTGCTCACCGGACGCGTCATGACGGCGGACGAAGGGCTCGCCTGGGGGTTCTACAGCCGCTTGCTCGAGCCGGATCAGCTTAAGGCCGCGGCCTCGGCGCTCGCGGTGCAGTGTGCGACGGGGCCGGTATTCGCGCACGCCATGACGAAAAACATGCTGAACCAGGAATGGAGCATGAGCATCGACCAAGCTCTTGAAGCGGAGGCGCAAGCACAAGCGATCTGCATGAGGACGGAGGATTTCAAGCGCGCGTTCGACGCCTTTGCCGCGCACAGCAAACCGGAGTTCATAGGCCGATGAGCGCCGCCCGATATCACGCCGCCCTGGTGACGCTGCCGTTCTTCGACGCGGCGCACCGCGGGATCGCGAGCCAAGCCAATACGTGGGCCGCCGCCGCGCTCGCTGCGGAAGAGCACGATGAAGCCCGCGATGCCGTGGATGCCCGCTGCCGCCGCCTGACGGCGGAGCTCGGCGCCGCAGGCTTGACGCGTTATTGCGTGCGCCAGGAGTTCGGCGGCGCACTCGCCGATTTCGATGCGCGGGCGATCTGCCTGATTCGCGAGACGCTGGCCTACTACGATGGGCTGGCCGATTTCGTCTTCGCGATGCAAGGCCTCGGCAGCGGCGCCGTCTCGCTGGCCGGCAGCCCGGCGCTGCAATCGCGGTATTTGCCGCTGATCGCGCGCGGACAGGCGATTGCGGCGTTTGCGCTGTCGGAGCCGGAGGCCGGGTCGGATGTCGCCGCCATGACGTGCCGCGCCGAGCGGCAAGGCGGCCACTATCTCCTCGACGGCGCGAAGACGTGGATTTCGAACGGCGGGATTGCGGATTTTTACTGCGTGTTTGCGCGCACCCGCGCGGGCGAGGTACGCGCCGACGGGACCACGAGCGCGCAGGGCATCAGCGCATTTGTCGTCGAGGCCTCCGATCCCGGCCTGACCATCCAACGCCGCATCGATGTCAACGCGCCGCACCCGCTGGCGCAGCTTGGCTTCAACCGCTGCCGAATTCCCGCCGGGCGGCTGATCGGCGCTGAGGGAGAGGGTTTCAAAATTGCCATGCGCACCCTCGATGTGTTCCGCGCATCCGTGGCGGCGGCGGCGACCGGATTCGCGCGCCGCGCCTTCGATGAAGCGGTCGAGCATGCGCAGAAGCGCCGCATGTTCGGCAAAGTGCTGGCGGACTTTCAGCTGACGCAGGCGGCGCTGGCGGACATGGCGACGGCGATCGATGCCGCGGCGCTGCTGACTTACCGCGCCGCGTGGCTGCGCGATACCGGCCAGCCGGTGACGCTCGCGGCGGCCATGGCCAAGATGACCGCGACCGAGTCGGCGCAGCGCGTCATCGATCGCGCGCTGCAAATGTTCGGCGGCCGGGGCGTCGAGCGCGGCGAGACGGTCGAGCGGCTGTATCGCGAGATTCGCAGCCTGCGGATCTACGAGGGCGCCACCGAGGTTCAACAGCTCATCATTGGGAGAGAGGTGTTGCGATGACGCACAAGATTCTGCAGCCCGCCGATTGGCAGCGCGCCAAGGGGTATTCGAATGGCATTGCGGCGCGCGGCACGCAAGTATTCATCGCCGGCCAGATCGGCTGGGGTGCCGATCAGAAATTCGCGCACTCGAATCTAGCGCCGCAGGTGCGCGCCGCCCTGCAAAATGTGGTCCGCGTGCTGGCGGAGGCCGGCGGCCGCCCCGAGCACGTCGTGCGCCTGACCTGGTACCTGACCAGCCGTCAGGAGTATCTCGACCAATTGCCGGAGATCGGCGAGGCGTATCGCGCCGTGATGGGACGGCACTTCCCGACGATGTCCGTGGTGCAGGTGTCGGCTCTCATGGAAGCGGATGCCAAGGTCGAGATCGAAGCCACCGCCGTGCTGCCGGACACCTAGGGCTCACGCCGCAGAGGATTTGCCCCATGTCCATGTGGAGACCTCCCGAGCGGATACGCCACGACGCGCAAGCGGGCGAATGGCCGTCCGTGGCAGAGACCCGGCGCGCGCGGCTGTTTCAACCGATCCGCGTGGGCGCGCTCACGCTGCGCCAGTGCACCTGGGTTCCGGCCATGGTGCCCTGGCGCGCGACCGAAGACGGATTGGTCACACCCCAGGTCCTCGCCTGGTACGAGCGCTTCGCCCGCGGCCGGCCGGGTGCCATCGTGGTGGAGGCCACCGGCATACGCGATGTCGCGAGCGGACCGCTGCTGCGGATCAGCGAGGCGCGGTTCATCGCGGGGCTCCACACCTTGGTCGAGACGGTGCGGCGGGCGAGCGCCGGCGAGACGCGGCTCTTCATTCAGCTCATCGACTTTCTGGCCATTCGCAGGCGGCCCGAATCGCGCAAATTCTTTGAACGGTTCTTGACGATCACCCCGGAGCATCGGCAGGCGCTCGCGATGCCCGAAGCGTCCGACGCCGAGATACGTGCGCGGCTCGCGGCGCTCGATGCCGGCGAGCTTGCGAGCGTGCTCTCCCTGCGCGAACTCGAGGCTCTCAACATGGGCGCGCGCGAGCGCATCACCGACACTGAATTGCCGCATATCGCGGCGCTGCCGCAGGTGCTGCCCGGACTGTTCGCGCAGGCCGCGCTCCGCGCGCGCGAGGCGGGGTTCGACGGCGTCGAATTGCACTATGCGCACGCCTACACCATGGCCTCGTTTCTGTCGGCGACCAATACTCGAACCGATGGCTACGGGGGCAGCCGCGAGCAACGAGCGCGCCTGCCGCTCGAGGTGCTGGCCGCGGTGCGCGCGGTGGCCGGCCGGGACTTTGCCGTGGGCGCGAGAATTCTGGCGGATGAATGCATTGCGAGCGGCTCGACGGTGGCGGACGCGGAGTTCATCGCGCAACAGATGGCGGCGGGCGGGATCGACTTCATTTCGCTGTCGCGCGGCGGCAAGTTCGACGATGCGCAACAGCCCAAAGTCGGCGCAGCGGCGTATCCGTACACCGGACCCAGCGGCTACGAGTGCATGCCGTCCTACTATTCGGACGCGACCGGACCTTACGGGCGCAACCTCGCGCCCGCGGCGCGCGTGCGCGCCGCGGTGCGAGCGGCCGGCCACACGACCCCCATCGTGGTGGCCGGCGGAATCCACAATTTTCAGCAGGCAGAATCCGCGTTGGCGAACGGCGCAGGCGACATCGTGGGTTTCGCCCGCCAGGCGCTGGCCGATCCGGACTGGTTTTTGAAGGTTCGCTTGGGCCGCGGCGGAGCGGTGCGGCTCTGCAAGTACACCAATTACTGCGAAGCGCTCGATCAGCGCCACCGCGAGGTGACCTGTGAGCTGTGGGACCGCGAGGGATTGGATCAGGACGGCATCGCCCGGTCGGCGGACGGCAAGCGCAGGCTGGTTGCGCCGGACTGGACTCCGTGAGGCACGCGATGCATTTGCTAAACTGCCACGGAACCGTTTGAGGACCTGCCATGACCCAGTATCGCGATAACCCCGGCTCCATCGAGGCCCTGGTGCGCGGCGGCCAAGTGCACCGCGATGTCTATATCGACCAGGATTTGTTCGACCTCGAGATGGAGCGCCTGTGGCACTCGGCATGGATCTATGTCGGTCACGAGTCGCAGGTGCCGCTCGCGGGCGATTACTATACGGCGGAGATTGCGCGCCGGCCGCTCCTGATGACGCGCGCGCAGGACGGCGCGGTTCGCGTGTTCTACAATCGCTGCGCGCATCGGGGCGCCAAGCTCGTCAGCGCGACGTCGGGCAACTGCGGCGGAATTCTCCGCTGTCCCTACCACGGATGGACGTACCGGCTGGATGGAACATTGCGGACCATGCCGCTCAAGGAAGGCTACGCGAATACGGGCTTTGCCGAATCGCCTGCGGCTCTGGGGTTGAGCGCGGTGCCCGCGGTGGCGCTGCATCGCGGTTTCGTGTTTGTCCGGCTGAACCGCGAGGGCCCCGACCTGGCGGCGTATTTCGGCGAATCGCTGTCATCCATCGACAACATGGCGGACCGCTCTCCGGTGGGCCGGCTCGAAGTGGTCGGCGGTACCTTGCGCTACATGCACCACTGCAATTGGAAAATGTTCATCGAGAATTTGAACGACACCATGCATCCCATGGTGGCGCACGAATCCTCCGCCGGAACGGCGCGGGATTTATGGAAGGATCAGCCGCCGGATGCGCCGAAGCCCATGGTCATCGAACAGTTCGTGCCGTTCGTGTCGAACTATGATTTCTTCGACAAAATGGGCGTCAAGATCTACGAAAACGGGCACAGTTACACGGGCGTCAATTTTTCGATTCATTCGAAGTATTCGAGCGTGCCTGAATACGAGGCGCAAATGACGGCGGCATACGGCGCGGAACGCGCGCACGCCATTCTCGCCGAGGTGCGACACAACACCGTTTATTACCCCAGCCTTACCGTGAAAGGAGCCATTCAGACCATACGCGTGGTGCGTCCCATAGCCGTGGACCGCACGCTGATCGAGAGTTTTACGCTGCGGCTGGTGGGGGCGCCCGAGTCCCTGTTGGAGCGTACCGTGATGTATAACAGACTCATCAACGCACCCACCTCGGTGGTCGGCCACGATGACATGCATTGCTATCAAGCCATTCAGGAGGGACTCGCGTCCGAGGGAAATGAATGGGTAAACCTGCACCGCAATTATTCGAGTCAGGACGAGGCGCGCGCCATCGCCGGCACGCACAATGGAACCAGCGAAGTGTCCGTGCGGGGGCAGTTTCGCGCTTGGCTTGCCGCAATGACGGCGGACGCCGCGGTGCGCTGATGGGAGTGTCCGCGCAAGACCGGGAACTCATCGAGTTCGTTTACGCCGAAGCGCGGCTCATCGATGAGAAACGGCTCGAGGAGTGGTATGAGCTGTTCGCCGACGATGCTTGCTACTGGGTGCCGCTGACGCGCGGCCAGCAGAACGGCCGCACGGAAAATTCGCTGTTTTTCGATGACAAGCTGCTGTTGAAGCTGCGGATTGCGCGGCTCAAAAATCCTCACGCCTACTCGCAGGCGCAGCCGAGCTGGTGCCAGCATATCTTGCAGGCGCCGGCGATCGAGGACCGAGGCTCGATCACCGGTGTTGCCGTGCTGCGAACGGCGTTTTTGTACGTGGAAAGTCAGCGCGACCATCAGGAGCTCTACGCCGGTGTCGTATGGCACCACCTGAAAAGGATCGGGGAGCGGCTCATGATCGGGCTCAAGAAGGTGGAACTGCTCAACTGCGATGCGGCGTTGCCTTCGCTGCAGCTGTTTCCATGAATCGGGTGGTGGTGACCGGCGCAAGCTCCGGTATCGGACTCGCGGCCGCCGAGGCCTTTTTGAGCGATGGATACGAGGTCGTCAGCATGGCACTTCAGCCGTGTCCGCTGCGCTCGCCGCGGCTGCGTTCGATCACCGTGGATCTTTCGGACGCGGAGGCCACGCGCGCGGTCGCCGCCGAACTCGCGGCTGAGGCTCCGGCCACGACGATCGTGCATTGCGCCGGCGCGATTCGCGAAAAACCGCTCGAATTGACCCGTATCGAGGACTTGGCGGCACTCGCGAATCTGCATCTAGCCGCCGCCCTGTCGCTGGTGCAGGCCAACTTGCCGTCGATGAAAGAGGCGCACTTCGGCCGGATCGTGCTGATTTCGAGCCGGGCGGTGCTGGGACTTGCGAAGCGCAGCGCATACTCATCGACCAAAGCGGGCATGTTGGGCCTCGCGCGCACCTGGGCGCTGGAGCTTGCGCCCTTCGGAGTGACCGTGAATGTCGTAGCACCTGGACCCATTGCGGGCACCGAGATGTTCGAGGAAATCATTCGGCCGGGCAGCCCCACAATGACCTCGGCGGTGCGGCAGATACCCGTCGGCCGTTTCGGCTCACCCGCCGATGTCGCGCGCGCGGTGACGTTTTTTACGGATCCCAAGTCGTCGTTCATCACCGGACAGACGCTGTTTGTCTGCGGCGGCACTTCCGTCGGCAGCATCGTCTATTGATTAGCGCGCCACCGGTACGCAACGTTGCGGCGCTCTATGCACTGGCGCTGCTGACGCTCGTCAATGCGTTGAGCCAGATTGACCGCAGCGTATTGAGTCTGGTGCTGCCGCTCATCAAGCACGACATGATGCTCTCGGACACTGCATTGGGATTGCTCTCCGGTTTTACGTTTACGCTGTTGTATTCGATTCTCGGCGTGCCGATCGCCTGGGCGGCCGACCGCTGGAGCCGGCGGAACATCATCACCATCGGGCTCACGTTCTGGAGCCTGATGACGACCGCGACGGGACTCGCCGCGAATGTCGCACAGCTTGCCTTGACGCGCTTTTTACTGGGGGCGGGCGAGGCGACGGCGCTCGCGCCGTCGAGTTCGATGACCGCGGATCTGTTCACGAAGGAGAAGCGGGTGGCCGCGCTCGCGGTGCTGTCCATGGCATCGCCGATCGGCATGTTGATCGGCTTTCCCCTGGTGGGGTGGCTGGCGCAGACTCATGGGTGGCGAGCGGCATTTCTCGTCATGGGAGTGCCGGGCCTGCTCATCGCTCTGATCCTGCGCTTCACCTTGCGCGAACCCGCGCGAGGGCTGTCGGACGCCGCCGGAACAGATCAGAGCGCCGGGAGCCTCAAGGAAACGTGGGGTTTTTTAACTCGGTCGAGAACCTACGTGCTCACGATTCTGGGCGGTGCGCTCATGAGCATCAATATCCATGGAATGATCACCTGGGTGCCAACCTTTCTGGTGCGAGTCCATCATATGTCGCTGCAAGAGGTAGGGACCTGGCTCGGAGTGGTGCGCGGACCTATTGGAATCGTCGGAGCGCTGGTGAGCGCCGCACTGGCCACGCGCCTGCAATGGCTCGACGAACGTTGGCGGGTGTGGATACCCGCTCTCGCCTGCGTCTTGCTCTGTCCCGCCGATGTGCTGCTCTTGATGTCACCTGCCGATTCGCACGTCTGGAAGTTGGGGTTGGGCCTGGATACATTCTTGAGCGTCGCGCAGGTGGGACCCATTCTGGCGCTCATCTTGAGCGTGGCGCGGCCGCGCATGCGCACGCTCGCCGCTGCGCTGTATCTCTTGGTATTCAGTCTATTCGGGCAAACCGTGGGTCCGCTGGTGATCGGCTTTTTGAACGACCGATTGCACGCGGTATACGGCGACGAGGCGGTGCGCTACTCGATGTTGGTCGCGGCGTTCGCGGCGCTCGGCGCGGGAATCGTGTTTGCCTCCGCCGCCCGTTATTCCGTCAGGGATGCAGAGCGGGCGATACGCGGAATGTGATGACGGATCAGCGCGACGGAGATCACCGATAGTCCGCACGCGGCGGCGATCAGGATGAAGTAGCCCGATGCGCCCGCGAGCTCGAGCGTAATGATGCCGGTGTAGGAACTTAACACGGCGCCGATTCTGCCCACCGAAGCGGCGGCGCCCACACCGGTGGCGCGCGCGAACGTCGGGTAGATGCACGCGGCCAGCGTATAGAGTCCGTTGTGCAGCCCGGCGATGAAGAAGCCCTCGATGACCAGCAGCGTGATGATGCGCAAGACTCCGTGCGAGGGCTCCAAGGGCAAGAGACCGAGACCGAGCGCCCCGGCCACGCATCCCGCTCCGAGCCCGAGGACCGAGATGCGCGAGCCCCAGCGTCCGATGAGCCAGCCGCCCGCCACACCGCCGATCACGCCGCCGAGATTGAACGCGGTCATGCCGAGGCTGGTCATCGACACGGCGAACCCCTGGCCTGCGAGCATGGTCGGTATCCAGCTGAACATGGTGTAGCTCGCAAGCAGGCAGAAGAAAAATCCGCTCCACAGCGCCAGCGTGTCGGCGAGAAGCTCGCTGCCGAACAGCACGTTCAGGCGGGTGCGGCTCTGCGACCGAGTCTGCTCGGCGAAAACGGCCCCGAGTTCCAGGCGCTGACCGCAGCGCTCGAGGATCACCCTCAGCTTGGCGTGGTCGGCTTTGACGCGCGCTAGAAAACGCGGCGATTCCGGCAGCACGAATGCAAATACCAGCGCAAGCAGCACCGGCAGGGCGCCGGCCAGCAGAAATAGGCCGCGCCAGCCGAACGCCGGCAGGACGGCGGTGGCGACGATCCCCGCGAGCAATCCGCCCACCGGAATGAAAACCATGCCGAGCCCAATGGCGAGACTGCGGCGGTGCGCCGGCGTGAATTCGGAGATGAGCGCCGCGCCGTTCGGAATCGCGCCGCCGATCCCGAGCCCCGCGAGCAGCCGCAGGCAGGTCAAACTCGTCATGCCGTGCGCAAACGCAGTCCCGGTCGTCATGATCCCGAACAGCAACACGCTGCCGATCAATCCCGCGCGCCGGCCGAATCGGTCTCCGAGCATGCCGCCGAGCGCTGCGCCGACCGCCACCCCGATGAGGCCGAGCGCGGCCACCGGCGCAAACGAGGCGCGCGCCACTCCCCAGTCACGAATCAGCGCGGGGATGGCGAGCCCGAGCACCTGATTGGCCATGCCGTCGACGCCGAAGGCGAGCGCCGCAAATACCAGCAGCCGTTTCTGAAAAGCGCTCCATGGAGCCTCATCGAGCATGCGGCCGAGATCGATGGGGATTGCGGCTGCGGGCATGCTCATGGTGTGCTCATTGTCGTCTTGAAGTGCATCCAGAATAGAATACTATATCCCGGGAACATGAAGTCCCTGGAACGATTCGCGTGGGCGGCGTGTGCCGTCTTGATGAATCCGGCGATCGTCGCCGCGGAGCCGCCGCCCGCCGTTGCGCAGCCTGCGCCGCCTCCGGCGGCTCCGGTGACCATGATCGATTTACCCCCGCGCCCGATCATCGCGCCTGCGTTGGACTGCAGCGCGCTCGCACAGCGAGATTTTGCCGGAAATCGCGCAGCGCCGACGAGCATCTCCTCCGCGGAGATCGTGGCCGCAACGGCAACCGAAGCCGAGATTTGTCTCGTCAAAGGCTACGTCGCGCCGCAGGTGCAGTTCGAACTGCGGCTGCCCACCAAGACTTATACGGGGCGCTACCTGCAGGGCGGATGCGGCGGTGCATGCGGCAGGATTTTCGATCAATTCGCGCCGGCCTGCGACACCACCCTCGCGCGCGCAGGCGCCTTTGCCGTGGCGTTCGAGAATTCAGGGCACATCGGATCGTCGCCCATCGATACCACCTGGGCCGTGGCCGACCCTGCGCTGCGAGTCGATTTTGCGTATCGCGCAGCGCACGTCACTGCGCTTGCCGCCAAAGCGATCATCGCAGCGTTCTACGGCGCGCCGCCCGCGGTCTCGTATTTTCAAGGGTGCTCGAACGGCGGACGCGAGGGTCTCATGGAAGCGCAACGCTTCCCGGGCGATTTCTCCGGCATCGTGGCGGGAGCGCCGGCTGTTTGGATTACGCCCGGCGTTGAGCGGATCATCTGGGAAACCCGTTTGGCGACAGACGGCGGCCACAGATCGATGTTGACTCCGGGCGCGGTTGCTCTGCTGCACGAAGCGGTCATGAAAGCCTGCGATGCGCTCGACGGCTTGAAGGACGGACAAATCGACGACCCGCGCGCCTGCCACTACGATCCCAAGCGGCTCATCTGCCGGGCAGGGCAGCCGCCGCTTCAGTGCATCACGGAGGAGCAGGCCGAGGTGATGCGCCAACTCTATCAAGGTCCGATCGACTCCCAAGGGCGGCATCTCTACCTGGGAGGCGAGCCCTATGGGTCCGAGCTCACGTGGACGAGCCCGGGGAGCCTCACCAGCATCGGCTCTTCTCTCGCCATCCATCAGATCAAGTCCATGATCTACGGCGGAGATTACCCGCCCGACCTCGATTGGCAGAGCTGGAAATTCGACGAGCGGGGCCTGCGGGCTCTGGTCGACCGAGGCGGTTACTACGATGCCTCGAGCGCGGACTTGCAACGCTATCGCGAGTCCGGAGGCAAGCTGATCCTGTGGCAGGGCGCTGCGGACAGTCCTGCAGGGCCCAATGTGCTGCTCGATTATTATCAGCGCGTTCGCGACTCGGCGGGCGGACTCGATGCCGCGCGAGCGTTTGCGCGCATGTTCCTCGTACCGGGTGTTTATCACTGCGCCGGAGGTTATCTGCCTTATCAGGAAGATCTGCTCGGCGCCATGGTTGCGTGGGTCGAGCGCGGCGCAGTTCCCGACAGCGTGCCGGCCGCAGTGGTCCTGCCGGATGGCACGCTGCGCCGGCGGCCGGTGTTCGCCTATCCGATGCGCGCGAAATACCGCGGCACCGGCAGTATCGACAGTGCCGCGAGCTTCATCGCGAGCCGTCCCGCGATCGAACCCGACGATCACTTCGCATGGCTCGGCGCGGACATGGCGGAAGGGGCGGCGCCCGCCGTGGCGCAGCCGCCGGACATCATCACGGGGGACATGACGCGCAATTACGTGCTCGCCGAAACGGGCGAAACCTTGAGCTACCGGCTGTACGTGCCGCGCGCGTATGACGAAACCAACGCCGATGCGTTGGTGGTGGTGCTGCATGGTTACGGCGGCGATCAGAATGGCCCCTTCGACCGGGCTCCCGAAGCTCTGCGCGGGATCGTCCAACGCGAAGCGGACAAGCACCACTTCATCGTCGTCGCGCCGCGAGGCCATGAGGGGCAGGGCGATTATGGAGCGCATTTGCGCCTACCGGCTGCGGCGAACCTCAAGATTACGCATTCGGACCGGGAGGACGATCTCGCCGAGGCCGATGTGATGAGCGTCGTCCGCCAGGTGCTTGAGCGTTACAACATCGATCGCGGACGCATGTATCTCATGGGCAATTCAATGGGCATGACGGGGACACTGTATCTTGCGCAAAAATACCAAGGCAGGTGGTGCGCCATCGCGCCGAGCGACGGGCCGCCGTGGCCGGATTTTCCGGTGTCGCGGCTCAAGTATCTGTCGGGTGCGCTGTTTCTCAACGGCGAGAAGGATCAGCTGGCTTTGAGCGAAGTCAATCGGGCGCTGGCCGAGCGGGTGCGGGCCGCGGGCGTCGATACGAGATTCCTGGAGATTCCAAACGGCGATCACCCCTCGGCCTGGTACTTCGCCCTGGCGGAGATTTTCGATTTTTTCGACGCGCACCGCTGCGCGAGTTCACCGGCCGTCCGCCCGCAGTAGATTGAGCGGGACGCGTCCATAATAGACTCGCGCCTCGGTTCCCGAGCGCCAATCGGTCCAGGCGGCATGCACGGCATCGCGATCCGCCGCGGCAACCTCGAGAAAATCGCCGCGCACGGCATAGTGCGTGGCGAATTCCTTCGGTATCGTGGACGAGGCGCTTGAAATTCGCAGCGCGTGCCCGAATTCTCCGCCGTCCGGCCTCGCGGCCATATAGATGTCGTAGCTGCCATCGTCGTGAATCCCTCGCCACATCACGATCAGCGTGCTGTCGGGCGCGAAGCTCAGCGCCGGACGCGAAGTGAACGCGACTTCCGGCGGCTGCCTAAGCGGCACCGGACGCCAAGACGCTCCGCTGTCGGCGGTGACCAGGACAACAACATTTTTGCGGTCCTTGCTGATCATCCCTAGGGAGAAAGCGCCCGAACGGGCCGGGTCGGCCGCTATCGGCGGATAGTGGACCAGGGTGTCGAGGTTCTCTGCGGGCCCGACGAGATGCCGCGAGATGGTGACTCCTTTATCGACGCTGGTTGCAAATATCACGCAAGGACACGCAGCGCCGGCCACCGGGGCCGAGCCTGCAATGTAGCTGAACGCGAGCACTCCGTGCGCCGCGATGAGGTGGCTGTCCCAGCGCTGCGGCCACTCTGCATCGCCATAGGTGCGGATGATGCCGAAGGATTGAGCGCCATCGTCCGAGACGGCAAAGAAGCGCTGAGAATGTGCCGCGCCGTTCGGAGGGGCAGGGTAGCCCCCGGAGACGAAGAGGCTGCCCGAGTCTTGGTCTATCACGCCGCGCGCACCGTCCCAGGGCGCGCGCATCGCCTCTTCCGGAATCGACGGATTCGGAGCGAAGCGCTGCCGCGGAGTATCGGTCGCGATGACGCTGACCGCCGGCAACCAGCTGCGGCCGCCGTCGCTCGATTTCTTGATGACCGCGCGTCCAAAGGGCAGCGTGCCCATGGTAATCGCACCCGCGAGGGAGGGTCCCATCAATGTCGCCCCGACATAGACGTCGCCGTTCTTCGCGATGTCGACATAGGGGGCATTGCAGCGCGGCGTGTCGGGCATCTTCCAAGTCAATATCTGGTCCTCAAAATGAGCGCCGCCGTCCCGGGACATCGAGAGGTGGCACTGCCAATTTGGCGCGGGTGCGTCTTTGGCAATGGAAATGAATCGCCACACGACGAAGACCCGGGAATGGTCAGTGGGATCCAAGGCGATGCCGGGCACGGAAGCAGCGAGTTCCGGACCGTTGCGGCTGAGATCGATGTTGACGATGTCGCCGTGGGCCGCCGCTGCCTGCTCGTGCGCGGTCGCCGCATGGTCCTGCGCGGCTGTACGGCGGCCGGCAAAATACGCGTCGACGAATTGGAAGGCGCTTTCTCTCGGCGCAGCTACGGCGCGCGGCGTTGGCGAGAATTCCATGACTTGCGGCGCATCGGCGGCGTAAGACGGCCACACGGGTAGCCCGGGGCCGTTCGGGTCGCCGCTCTGGGCAAAGTTCACCCAGTACCGCGACATCAGTTCGCCCACATGCCGATCCTCATCGGTCCACGCGCGCTCCCGGTCGAAGTTCTGAAAAACATAGGCTATTTCCGCTCCGTGAAGCGCGCCGTGCGGAGCGTTCTCTGCGGCCGGCGGACTCTGATCGAACCAGTAGAGATACGCCGGCGAATGGCCGGTTTTCGCCTGCAGCGCCGCCCAGCTTCGCATCTGCCACGCGACCGTGTCTGTGGAAGCCTGCGGGCTCGAAGGCGGCGGGCCTGAAGCCTCGGGATAGAGCTGCGCGAAGGCGGTTTTCTCCGCTTGAGTCTCCGGCTTGATCCAGGGCACGCGTAAATTCACGCCTTCGGCGGAGTTCGATCCGACGAGCAGCGGAACATCGTTCTGTTTGCCCGCCGCGAAGATCGAATAAACGTCGCCGGGAAGAACATAGCCGTCGGCGATCAGAGGCCAAAAGAACTGGCGCGGCTGCAGCAGCGCCTCGGCCGGCAGACGCCGCAATTCCGCGAGTGAACCCGCGCCCAGCGAGCTTGCGAATCGCAAACCGTCTTTCTCGGCTTGGGCCAGCGACTGGCGGCCCAGCAGACCCGCCGCGGCATCCATTTGCGAGGTACTCTCGCCGATGACCCGCGCGAAGAGTCCCTTCGCCAGCGGCGAGGCCTGAAGGATGTTCGCGGAGGTGCTGCCTGCGGACTCACCGAAAATGGTCACGCGATTCGGATCGCCACCGAATGTGCCGGCATTTTTGCGAACCCATTTCAGAGCGGCAATCTGATCGAGAATTCCGTAGTTACCGGAACGGTGATGCCCCGATTCCGCGGAGAGTTCCGGATGCGCGAGAAATCCGAACGCGCCCACGCGGTAGTTGAACGTCACGAGCACCACGCCGTTCTTTGCGAATCGCGTGCCGTCGTAGAGCGGCCGCGCAGCGGAGCCTCCCTGAAAGCCTCCACCGTAAATCCACACCATGACGGGGAGCTTTGCGGCTTGGGAGCGTGCCGGCGTCCAGACATTGAGATAAAGGCAATCCTCGCTTTGGCGCGGCTCGATGCCGGCGGAGGATTCGAATTTGTTCGGCGCCTGCGGGCAGTCGGGCGAGAAATCGTGCGCTAGGCGCACACCTTTCCACGGCACAGCCGGCGCCGGCGGCCGCCAGCGCAGCTCACCCACCGGAGCTGCGGCGAACGGGATTCCCTTGTAGGCGGTGATTCCGTCGGCGATCTGTTGTCCCTGGACCAGTCCTCCGGCGGTATGGACGGGACGTGGATCGCCCGCGGCGGTGGTTGCTGCAGCCGCCGCAAGGCACGTCAGCAAAACAGCAGCTGCCAGAAACCTGTTGCCGTTCGCGGGCACGACCGCGCTTTTCCGCGTCAGAACCGTTTCTTGAGATCGATAGTGAGCAACCTGCCGAGCGGGCCTCCCGTGGTCGAGTCGAATTCCTGCGTACCGACCAGCGCAAACGGCGGCAGGCGGTTGAACACATTGATGGCGCTCAAAGACACCACGATGTTGTGCAATCCCTTCCAATCGGGCCTGTCGCCCGTATCGTACCCGGCGGTGAGATCAACCGTCGTGTACGAGTCGATGCGTTCCGGCGGAAGCGGGCTCGGCGGCGCGGTGTTCGTGTAGCTGTTGTGAAAGTTCACGAAGCCGGTCACATTGAAGCCGAAATCGCGCCATCCTAACTGGCCGCGGGCGGTAAATCGCAAGGGATACGCATTGCCGCTCCCCTGAACGTTGTTCAATTGGTTGATAATCGCCGCGCCGGGAACCAGCTGGTAGTCGTACTTCAGCACGTAGGTGGTATTGAGGCCGGTGTTCCATTTGCCGAACCCCGTGTCCCACTGGTACTTGACGCCCAGATCGAAGCCATTGGTGATCGCCTCGCCGACGTTTTGTCGCGTGCCGTTGACGATCAGATTGACGAGAAAAGGCGGGAACCCTTGCGGCCCCGCGAGCGGTCGGCCGTAGACGGCCAAGACCTGCGCAACGGTCGGGTTGCGAATCACGAAGGACGCATACGCGGGGTCAAAGCCCGCAGCGGGATTGAAAGCGGCCGGCGTGTCGATGATGTTGCGATAATCGATGTGATAATAGTCCAGCGTGACATCGAGGCCGCGAACCGCTTGCGGATGGAAGTCGCCGCCCAAAGAATAAGTCGTTGCGGTCTCCGGCCTGAGGTCTGAATTGCCGCCGAGAATGATGGACGTGACCGAGGTTCCGGGGCCAAAGATCGACGGCGGCTTGTCCTTCGCCCAGCCGAGATCGGGAAACGGGATCGTCAAAACGGTGGAAGTGCACAAGGGATTGATGTCGCACAAATTGGGCGCCCGGAAGGATTTTCCGAAGCTGGCCTGCGTGGTGAAATCGTCCGTGGGATCCCATCGCAGTCCGAATTTCGGGTTGGTGGTTCCGCCGAAATCGCTGTAGTGATCGTAGCGCCCCGCCACGTCGAGCACCAGGTGCTGCAATCCCGGCATGGCATTTTTCTCGCTGAAGATCGGCACTTGTATCTCGGTGTAGCCGGACGCAACGGTGCGGGAATTGGTTACATCGACGGTGACGTTGGTGATTTGAGTGCTGGTCGTGTCATTGTTGCTGTAGTTGTAGTTGTTCAGCGAATCGTGGTGGAACTCTCCACCCAAGGCCATGAGAATCGGCCCGCCGGGCAGATCGTAGACCGGTCCATCGATCTTGGCGTTGAGGAGATTCAAGTCATAGCGGCTGGACTGGCTGGTAAATGAATCGATCATTGCCATGGTCGCGGGATTGTTGTTGCCTCCCGAGCCGAAGACATTGAGCGCGGTCGCAGGATTGGGGTCGGCCAGCGCTGCGGTAAGCCCGTCCGCGTTGATCTGATGGTTGATGAAGTCCTCTTCTTTGTCCTGGCTCGTGGTCCCATAGATCGCGAAGTGAAAGTCATGACCCAAGTCAAAATCGAATCCGAGAGCCACTTGATGGGCGGTCTCGGAGTCCGTGCGGGTGCCCCAGGGCATATCGTTGGTGAACGCATAGTTGACCGAATCGCAGAGTGCGGCGCTGCCGGGCGAACACGGCGTGGCGGCAGCCGCGATGTAAAACGGATTGGTGCTTGGCACTTCGATGCCGGTTTTGTAGACCACCCCGTTGTTCAAGACGCCCGTGCGATCGGTGTAGTAGCCTTCCGCCCAAACGCTGATTTTGTCGGTGATCTCCTGCCTCGCGCTCAAGACCGCGCTGTGGCGGTTCTCGCTCGGAATCGCGTCGGTGTCGGCCCATTGGCTGGTTTTGTTGATGGTGGTGGAGAAATCGGCGGGCGTGACGCCGACTCCATTGCCGGGCGGCAAGCCATACAGTTGGCCGTTGTAGGTGATATTGCCGGGCGCGCCGACCTGGTAGCGCAAATCCGATCCGCCGTAAGCCGTCTGGTTATCGTTGTACAGCGAGGGCCGGCTATCCGCGAGCAGGTGAGGGTGGCTGAAGAATTCCGCGGCGATCATCACCGAGCCGCTATCCCAGGTATGCCCGAGAATCGTACTCACCTTCCATTGGCCGTCGAAATCTTTGGCGAAGCCGTCCGAGGCTTCGATCTCCGCGCCGTTGAAGTCCTTGCGCAGGATCAAATTGACCACGCCGGCCACGGCGTCCGAGCCATAGGTTGCGGACGCGCCATCCGGCATCACGTCGATGCGCTGCAGCGCGATCGCCGGAATCGAGGAGGGATCGAAGAGCTGAGCGCCTTCGCCGCCCGGCGGCAGCCGCCGGCCGTCGAGGAGAATGAGGGTCGCCTGATCTCCGAGGCCGCGCAGATTGATGCCATTCGCGTGCGTGATATTGAGCGTGCCTATGTTCGCCGAGCTGTTCGTGGTTTCCTCGCCGGCACCGATCTGCGACACGAAGGGTAGCGATCGGATCACGTCCGCCGTCGTGGAGTAGCCGGTGTCCGCGATCGCGTTCTGATCGAGGGAGACGATGGCCGAGCCGACGGGTGCCGTCACTCCGCGCAACAACGTGCCGGTCACGACCACTTCTTCCAGTTCGGATCCGGCCGAAGACGTTGGATTCGGCGCGGTCTGCGCGTGAGCACTGGCGCTCGCCAGTGTGAAAACCACGGCGGCGACGACCGCAGCCGCCCCGGCGCAAAGACCGCTCAGCCGGGATTCCGATTCGTGCGAGTCATTCATGCGCGTCCCCCTTCATTGGTCGAGCCAGGTCCTGGCCCGCGTTTTCGTATTTCGCCAAATGTTGTCTTTTTCCATCTGAATGTCAATACTGAATACACTATAATAGGCAAAAAAATCCACAGATTAGAACGACTATGAGTGGCGCTGGGCGCGCCTAGAATCGCTTGTTGATCCAATCGCGCTCGTAGTTGTACAAGTTGCTTTCGCTGTTGCCGTACTGGCCGGGCGTTTTCTCGCACTTAGTGCAGGGTTGACCGCCGTGCAGCGCGCCCTCGACCACGATGTACTCCTTGTCCTTGGCTGGCGACTTTTCGTACATGCGCTCTTCGTCGGCGATGAAGGTATTCGCGCCGGACGCGATGAAGAGCACCGGCACGCTGATGAACTCTACGTTGCAGACGGTGACGCTGTTGCTGGTGCAGTAGTCGATGTCGTCCACGCCGTCGCGCGCCCGCACCGACCCGCTGCTCAAGAATCTCGCGGTCGATTGGATCGATGCGGAGGACGGGGTGAAGTACTTGGGCGCTTCGGCGGGATTACCCACCGAGGCGCTCTTGATCATTTGCGTGACGATGGACCCATCGTTGCGCAGCAGGCGGCGAGGCTTCTGCGTGCTCATGAGGCCGACGGCAGCCGGGTCGAGCTCATCCAAGTGATTGGCGAAACTGAATTCGTAGAGGGGGATCGCATCGGCGGTGCCGTCCGTGATCGTGCCGGCGAGAATCTTTGCCCTGATGTTCTGTGCACGCGCAATGAGGGCCGTCATTCCGTCGGCCTGGGCCTTCGCATACTTGGCCTGAAATTCCGGCGAGTAATGCGAAGGGCCGTTGGGATTGAAGCCGTTCGCCGGATTGAAGGGATCCAACTCCGGATTCGCGTGCAGCTGCACCCCGTCCGACACAAGTGCGGGATTGACCATGCGCAGGCTCATCACACCCAAGCCGGGATGCGCGTCCGGAAACATCAGCCCATCGGCCGCCGGGAGACCCGCGAGATCGTCGTTGCAGGCCGAAAGTTTCTTCGGATCCTTGCAAAATGCCACGCCCCGCTCGGCAACCGCCTGATAGAAACTGGCGACGGCGCCTCCGCCGCTATGGCCGTAGAGCACGACCTTGGTGATTCCCGGCTGACGACGCGCGTATTCGACCGCGGCTTTGACGTCGAGCGCGACCTTCTCCCAGCCGCCGTTCGGATTGGGGGTCTCGAGGACGCACAGCGTCATGAACCCGCGCTTGGCCAGTTCGATGCAGACCGGATTGAATGGTCCGTTGCCGCCGTTCTCGTAAATGACGGCAACGTGCGGGGCCGGCCCGGCGTCGGGCCGGTGCACGATGATGCCGAGCCGTCCGACCGCCGCGAATTCCGCGGCCGATTGCGCCTGCGCCGTGAACCCGGCAACCATGAGACACAGGCCGGCCGCGACGCGGCGGCGTAGAATTGATTGAGCCATGGGCTACTCCTTCATGCCGGCCGCTGCCGCTTTGATATGGGCATCGAAGAAATCAAAAATCTGCGGCAGCACTTGCGTCCACGCGCGGCTGTGCGAACCGCCGGGTACGATCAGCAACGCGGCGTCGACGCCGTCGGCCGTCGCGCGATCCGCCATGGCGCGAGACCATTTGGGATTGCAGTGCTCGTCGCGCTCGCCGTGGATGAACAGGGTGGATATGCGCGCATCTCGAAGCCGCCAGTAGGGGTAGCTCCAAGCGGCGATCACGCCTCCTTGAGGCGCGATGGCGGCCCACATCTCTGGATACTTCGCGGCGAGATACAGCGTGCCCACGCCGCCGGCCGAATTGCCCATGAGATAAACGCGGCGGCGGTCGATGCGGTATGACTTTTCCACATCCGCAATCGCCGCGAGAGTCTCTTCCTCGCTCAAGACGGCGATATGCGCGTCGCTCAGTGTGCCGGCAGGCTGCTCCAGGTATTCATCTTCCGCGGCCGGCGGCAGCGGGGGTCCGGGCGGAGGGGGCGGTGGCGGCGGCGCGGCGGTGACCTTGCCAGGGCCCTCGGCTCTCGCCATCGCGACAAAGTCGGTACTGCCGGCCGCGGTTTGCGGCGTCACCACCACCGGATAGATATTGCCCCAGCCGCCGAAGCGGTTGTACCCGAGCGGCGACACGACGATGTAGCCACGCTTATCCGCCGCCTCCTCGAGTCCGGTATTGTCCATGGGACGGTCTTCTGTGGATCCGCCGCCATGCAGAACCACCACCAGCGGATACTCCCGGTCGCCGTGATACGAGGCGGGCACGAACAATCGGTACGGCAGCGTGTCTCCGGTCGCGGCAAAGACATACGAGCGATGCTGATCGCCGGTTGTTGGTTGCGGCCTGTGATCAGCGGCGCCAGCTCCCGGCGCGGAGAGCGACAGTGCGATGGCCATCGGCAGGGCAAAGCGACTCAGTAGCATGAACTATGGCTCCGGTGGCGCAGCATCCTGCGAGACCCTGAAATGTTCCGAAATGCGGTTCTTCGCGATTTTGAATATATCGACGACATCGAGGTCGGACGCGCCCGGCGGTCCGGCGATTCGCTGGTAAACGACGACCGTGGATCCCTGCGCGACGGTTTTCAGGACTTTGTCGGCTCGCGGCCGACCTTCGGCCGTCAAGGCCAGCGTTTTATCGCGGCCGGCCAGTTCGGCGGAGACATACATCTCTTGGGCCTCTTCAGGCTTGCCGCTCGCGTAAGCCAACTGCAAATACTCGGCAACGAGGGTCGCCGGGGTCAATCCGGCGCCCGGAGCTTGCGCGGTGTCCGGATGCAGGTGATAGGCCAGCACGGCGGTGAGCAGGAGACCCGCGAGGACAATCAGGGCGCGGTGCTTTGATTCCGGCACTCCGGCGGATTTTCCTTGCGATGAAAATAGCTCGCCGAGGCGGCTGAAATCCCCGCGCGCGGCGCTATCGGCGCGCATCCGGAACAAGGGCAGGAAGTAGGGGAGGTAGGCGATGAGCAATACCAGGTTCCAGACCAGGCAGCCGATGCCCATGCTGAAATCGAAGGGCCGGCCGACGAGGACGGCATGGTTGTACCAGACGACCACGGACACGGGCATCGCCACGACCAATGCCAGCGGCACGTAGAGATCCAACAGAAGCATGGCGCCAACGGCAATTTCCGTGCTCTTGACCAGCGTGAACAAACCGGTTTCGATCAAGGTCACCAGCAGCTGACTCGATCTGTCCGGTCCGCCCATGGGCTGGGGAAAGATGGCGACGAAGTGGTTCAGCCCGTTCAGAAGCATCCATGCTCCCAAGTACAGGCGGATCAATATGATCGCGTAGCGGATGATCACGGGCTCACCACATGGTGTTGCCGTTGACCGATTTGTCAGGCACGGCCTGGATGACGTCCCAGTGCTCGGCGATTTTCCCTCGTCTGACGCGAAATAGATCCGCGTACATGACGCCTCGGTCCTCGGGTCCGTTGACCACATGCCGCAACACCAGCACGAGATCGGCGTCGCTCAAAATATGCGAGACGTAACTCGAGCGCGCCGGCGAATTCGGATCCGCGGTTCTCCTCTTGAAGTATTCGACCAGCGCGGCTTTGCCGTCGGCAATGTGTGGACTGTGCTGGCGAAAATCATCCGCGATATATTTTTCCGCGGCGGCGCCGGGGTTGTTCTGCGTCAAACCGAGATCGAGGTAACCGCGGATGACGGCCTCGGGAGATGGGTCATCCGGGGCAGGCGCAGCGCCCGCCGACAGATCGCCCCACATGGTATTGGCGTTCTTCGCCTCGTCCGGGATCCCCTGGATGACGTCCCAATGCTCGACCATCTTGCCGTTCTCGACTCTCCAGATGTCCATGAACACGCGCCCGCGGTCTTCTGGACTCGTGTAGAGACGGTGATGGATCGCGAACAATTTACCGTCGACCAAGAGGTGATCGATCTTGTTGACCCATTGGTCGATGGGCAGGTAATGCGCGGGATCGCGTTGCTGCCTGGCGTCGATGAATTTCTGATCGCCGTGCACCCCGTTGGCGATCTCGGGGTTGTGTTGGATGAAATCCGGCGTGTAGTACTTCGCCTTCGCGCCCTTCAAATTCTTTTCTTCGTATTGCAGATGCATGAAATCGCGCGCGATCGCCCGCGTTTCCGCTGAATTCGCGTCGGGTCCGGAGGGCGCAATGCTCCCAGGGGGTGCGCTGCGGCAGCCGACGATGAGCAGCAGCGATGCTCCGATCCATGCGAGGCGTTGCATAACCGTCCCCCGTGCGCCGATTCTTATTTGCTGTTCAACCAAAGAAAGTGTATGCATAATAATACGCAAAAGTGAATGCGGATAGGTCACGTATGAATAACAGGGGGTTTGCAGCGTTGGCCGGCCGCGGCGGGTTCATCGTGGGGATGCTGATCCTTCATGGGGCTGCGGCTGCTGCGGATGCTCCGCCGGGCGCCGGGGAGATCGAAGTCGCGCCATTCCTGTTGCCGCCCTCGAGCTTCTCCAGCCCGGAAGCGCAAGCGGCCTTGGCTGAGATGCAAGAGTCCGCGCGTGCGCAGCAGAGCCTACCGCCCGGCAGCGCCGTGGAGCGGCGCGCCCGGCGCGAGAAGGAACTGCAGCCCGCGTTGCAGGCAGCGCAGCGCTTATATCCGGTGACCATCGCCGCCGAGACCCTGGCCGGCGTGCCGGTGGATGTGGTGACACCGTCGACCGGAGTCGCGCCGCACAACCGCGGGCGAGTCCTCATCGAATTGGCGGGCGGCGCTTTTACGACGGCGACGCGCGCCGGGGGCGTGCTGGAAAGCACACCGGTTGCGAGTCTCGGCGGGTTGCGCGTCATCAGCCTGCACTACCGGCAAGGTCCGGAATACCGCTTCCCCGCCGCCACGGAAGATGTGGCCGCGGTTTACACAGAGCTTTTGAAGCATTACAAGGCGCGGGCCATCGGCATCTATGGCTGTTCCTCAGGCGCCTACTTGACCACGATGTCGCTCGCTTGGTTTCAAGTACATCACCTCCCCACGCCGGGTGCGATTGCCTTGTTATGCGGCAGCGCGGGGCGAATCTTTGAAGGCGACTCTTTCTTCACGGGAGCGGCGCTGATGGGCCACGCTGCACCGCGGCCCGTCACCCCGGAAAACCCCGTGGTCCAGGTCGAGTACATGCGCGACATTAAAGCCACCGACCCGCTGGCCATGCCTGTCAACTTTCCCGACGTGCTGGCGAAGTTTCCGCCGACTCTGTTCATCACGGGAACACGCGATGTGGCATTAAGTTCGGCGGTCTACCTGCATTCGCGGCTGGTGGCTCTCGGCGTCACGGCGGATTTGCATGTGTGGGATGGAATGTGGCACGGATTCATGAGTTACCCCGCGTTGCCGGAAACGCGCGAGGCGGCGCAAGTGATCGCGAAATTCTTTGACCGCGAGCTCGCCCGATGAGCAAGAACCCTAGGGTGCCGCGCGCCGGGTCAACCTGCGTGACCCGGGCGCGGATCTGCGGATCGCTGTGGGTCCTTGCGAATGGCGCAGCCGCCCAGCCGGCCATCGATAATGTCGACTTGAGCGGCGATCAGCCCAATCTCGCGGCTGCGGTTCCGGTGGTGGCCGTCGATCCCAGCCGCCGCGGCCGCATTGCGGTGGCGTGGCGATTCATCGATCCCTTGGGCGGTCCCGCCGCGCACACGGCCGGAAGTTGGGTGTGTCATGTTTCCATTTCGAACGATGACGGCAAGACTTTCGCGGATCAGCCCATCGATTGGGGTCTCAAGGCGTATAGCCGATGCAATGCACCGTGGGTGGGATTCTCAGCACGCGGCGATTTGTATCTCGCGGCAAGTCTCATGGGGGCGCCGCCGGCTCATGCTGCGAACGGCGCGCCGGGAGGGACCGCGGCGCCGCCTCCAGGCCATCCCGAGGGGACCGCTGCGTTTGCCGCATCGCATGACGGTGGCCGCACCTGGAGCCCGACCGTCAGCGTCCTGCCGAGCAACACGCTCGATCGTTTTGAAACCGACCCCTCGATTCCCGCGGCCGCCAAGGAGGTGCCGTGGGACGGGGCGCGCGGCACGGTCGATTGGTCGACCAACGCGATTTACATTTCCGGCGCTTTCCCGGCGCGCCCCGGCGAAGACGCGCACTCGCAGCGTTTCTACAGCGCCTCTACCGACGGCGGCAAGACCTTCGGACCCATTCGGGCGTTCGGCAACGCGGCTTGGCCGGAGCGTTGGGACGGCGACATCGCCGCTGCCGGCGGCGATTACATCGCGAGCTACATCGCGGCTGCCACCCCGGATCCGGCCAGAAAATGCCCGTGCGCCGTGATCGCCGCAAGTCACGACCGGGGCAAGACCGTGACGCATGAGCTTGCCGCCGACGCCGCGGCACTCGATATCGATACCTTGGTTCACTACCCGGAGGTCGCTCTCGATCCCAAGCATCGGCACCGTACGGCCATTATTCTGATCGCGTCGAATAAGGCCGAGGTCACGGCGCTGGTGAGTGCGAACGACGGCAAGGACTGGGTCCGATCGAGCATCGCGCAGCCCGCCGGAGTGGTCTCCGTCACCCGGCCGGCCGTGGCGTTCTCGCCGACGAGCGTCTTAGTGGCGGCGTGGCGCGGGGTGCATGCCGACGGGTCCTACGACATCTATGCGGCTGCGAGCGCCCGCGGGGACAAGTTCGGCAACGCCGTCAAAGTCTCGACTGAAGCGTCGCGAACGCCGCCCGCTTGGGTCAATACCTACGCGGTGCGCGGCGATTTCCATACGTCCGTCGCGGCGGATGCCTCCGCCGCGCATCTCGCCTGGGCCGACGCGCGCAACGGCGCGGACGTACGGGTCTATTACGCCCGGGTGCCGTTGCGCGATTTCGTGAAATGACGCCCTTTATGCTGAAATCAATGGCGCCGCCGCCGTCCTGCGGCGCCTAAAGTTGCACCTGTATACGGATGTGAATACAATCTGGTAACACAAAAGTCAACGAGCGGCGGGAGTAATGCCATGATCGTCTGTCTGTCGCCCAACGGCAGGTCCACTTCACGAAGTGAGGCGCCCGCTACCACGGTCATGATCGGAACGCTGCGTGGTGTCTACTCCCTGACGCGCGCCCGCCAGAACGAGCCGTGGGTTGCACAAGAGCTCGGCTTGTCGGATCGGCACATCAGCTCTCTGCTCTACGAGCCGGTCTCCAAGCTGTTGTTTGCCGGAATTCACGGCCGGGCCGAGGCCGGCGGGCTGTTCGTCAGCGCGGATTTGGGCCGCACCTGGGAGCCCCGCATGTCGGGTCTCGATCGCACGCATGTCTATACGCTCGCCGCAGAACAGCGCGGGGAGAGGACCATTCTTTATGCGGGCGTCGAACCCGCGGCGCTGTACCGCAGCACCGATCTCGGGCGAAGTTGGCAGGACTTGAGTGCGCTGCGCGACGTGCCGGGAACCGACAAGTGGATCTTTCCGCCGCCGCCGCACATTGCGCATGTCAAAGGCGTCACCTTCGATCCCGTTCGGCCGGGGACGCTGTATGCGTTGGTCGAACAAGGCGCGGTGCTCAAGACGGTGGATGACGGCGCCTCGTGGAACGAAATTCACTCCTATTCGTCGGCGCAAGACAGCTTTTACCGCGACGTTCACCGGCTGGTGATCTCCCCCAAGAATCCCAAGCGTTTGCACCTCGCAACCGGTGACGGGCTTTACTTCAGCGCCGATGGCGGCGACACCTGGGAGCATCAGCAAAAACGCACCGATCGAGTCGGTTACCCGGACGCCTTATTCCTGGATCCGACGGACGATAAGACCGTCTACATGGGCGGAGCCGGCGATGCTCCGGAGACCTGGAGAAAAGAGGGCGGCGCTTTCCCGGGTTTCGTCGTAAGCCGGGATTCGGGCAAAACCTGGTCGGAGTTGATGCGCGGAATCGCGCAACCCGTGCACGGCAACATTGAAGCCATGGCCATGCACAGCTGGCCGGGCGGTCTCGAGTTTTTTGCCGGCACCGCCGTAGGCGATGTGTTTGCCACCGAAGATGGGGGCAACAACTGGGCGCTGGTGGCCCCGGGTCTGCCGCCCATCTCCAAGGCGAGGCACTATCGTCACTTCCTCTCGGCAGAAGAAAAAGCCAGTATCGAGAACGAGGCCAAAGCGGAGCGGCGTGCCGAGGGGCTTGCCGATCGCGCCTACCATAGCAATCCCTGACCGGCCGGGCGCCCGAGACTCACATGCCGCACGACGGGCCGGGAGAGCATTACCACGATCTCGGCGAGCGCGTCGCCGGCCATGACGACACCGTCGTTTGGACGACGGTGGGCCTCGATATCGGGTCATCCACGTCGCAAGCGGTCTTTTCGAGGATAACGCTCGCGCGCGAGGATGCCTACTACGTCGTCGTCGACCGTTCGATCCTGCATCAATCCGAAATCATCCTCACGCCGTATGCGACTCCGGAATTGATCGATCGCGTGCTGCTGGCCGCCTTTGTCGAACGCGAATTCGCGGCCGCCCATCTATCGCGGGAGCAGATCGACACCGGAGCCGTCATCATGACGGGCCTGGCGCTGTCAACCAACAACGCCCGCGCCATCGCGGATATCGTCGCGGACGAATCCGGAAAGTTCGTCGCCGTTTCGGCCGGCGACCTCTTGGAAGCACGGCTTGCCGCCAACGGAGCGGGCTTGCGCGAACTCTCCGCGCAACACCCCGGCATCATTCTGCACATCGACATCGGCGGCGGTACCACCAAGCTGTCGACATGGCGGGCGGGCAAGCTGCTGCAGGCCGCAGCCATCGACGTCGGAGCGCGTCTGATCACGGTCGACCGCGACCGACGCATCACGCGTATTGAACCGCCCATCGCACGCATTTCCGAGCGCCTCAATCTCGCATTGCGTGTGGGCGAAACGCTCTCGCCGCAGACCGCGGAACGCATTGCCGAGTCGCTCGCGCTCGATGTCCTGCGTTACGGCGGCCTGTTGGCGGAGCCGCCGGGAGACGGCGGATTGCTGCGGACCGAGCCTTTGTTTTCGCCCGCGGATCGGCCGGAGATCCAGGCCATCGTGTTCTCGGGCGGCGTATCCGAATACATCTATGGACGTGAAGCGCGGGAATTCGGCGATTTGGGCGTCGCGTTGGGGCGCGCGGTACGCCAATTGGCAGAGCGGTGCCCCGTGCGATTGCTCGAGTCCGAGCGCGGGATTCGCGCGACAGTACTCGGTGCCTCGCAGCACAGCGCGCAACTGTCCGGGAATACCATCTTCGTCTCGGATCACCGCACCTTGCCGCTGCGGAATCTGCCGGTACTGCTGCCGGATCTCCGGTTCACCGCGTTGGAATTGGATCTGCCGTCCATGGGCAGAGCTTTGCAGAGCGCGCTCGGCATGCACACCGCGCTGCCCGGCGCGCCGGCAAGCCTCGCCATTGCGATCCGCTGGGACGGTTCGCCCACGTTCGAGCGTCTCGAGGCGGTCGCCGGATCCATTGCGCTCGCGATCGATTCGCATCTCGAGCCGGGATTGCCGTGCGTCGTCATCGTCGACGGCGATATCGCCGGGCTGCTCGGCGCGCACCTGAACCAGCGGTTTGGCGGGAAGCGCGCGGTCATTTGTCTCGATGGCGTGCAGGTGCACGAGTTCGATCACGTGGATATCGGCGAGTTCGGCCAGCACTCGCGAGCGCTTCCGGTCGTTGTAAAATCACTGTTGTTCGGAACCGCCGCGGGTGATACGCATGTCCACCACTGAATTCGAGGACTACAAGGCGCCGAAGGGCGAAGAAAACGCCGGCCTGAAAAAATGGGTGCCCAAGAAGGCCGGCTACGAGCAATTCATGTTCGAGGAAGGCATTCCGGTGTTCCGCGGCATCGGCATCCGCGATACGCGTGAGTTGGAACTCAAGCTCTGGGCACGTCGCAACGCGCGCGGCAGCTTCCTGATGCTGGACGGCCTGGAGGGTTCCAAGGGAATGTATGTACTGGAGGTCCCGGCCGCCAAGGCGACCACGCCGGAGCGCCACCTGTACCATGAGTTTTTCATCGTCGTCGAGGGCCGCGGCGCGACCGAGACTTGGCGCGACGGGCCGCAGGGTTTCCGGCACAGCTTCGAATGGCAGCCCGGCTCGATGTTTCGGATCGCTCCGAATTCCTACTACCGGCTCATCAACGCCACCCATGAGCGCGCTCTGTTGATCGCCGCGAACAATGCTCCCGGCATGTTCAATATGTATCGGGACCGCGAATTCATTTTTGAGAATGACTACCCATTTCCGCGGTTTTACGGCGGCAAGTCGTTTTACGAATTCGACGACCGCGTGGTCGCCACGCCCTACAACAAACGGGCGGCGGTGCGTGCCAACTTCTTTCCCGACATCGTCCATTGCGAGCTGCCGCTGGACAATCAGCGTGCGCCAGGCTATCGGCGCATTACGCCGATGTGGCATGGGTTCGAAAATGACCACACCGGATTCGTTGCTCAATATCCGGTGGGCCGCTATTCGATGGCGCATTACCACGAGTCGGGCGCAGTGCTGGTTTGCCTCGCGGGCGAAGGCTATACGTATAACTGGCCGCGCGAGTTGGGGTTCACACCATGGCGCGACGGCAAGGCCGCGGAAGTGCGCGTTCTTAGCTACGTACCCGGCGGTCTGGTCGCCGCCGCGCCCGGCGGCGGCCAATGGTTTCACCAGCATTTTGGGGTCGGCAAATCCCCCCTGCGGCTGTGCAACTTTTGGGGCGGCCCGAATGCGAAGCCCGAGGTATTCATCAATAGCCAGACCGGCGTAAGCGCCTTGGCGACCACTCGCGAGGGCGGCCAGACGATCGACTATCGGGATGAAGATCCGTTCGTTCGCGAGCAATTTCACGCCAATCTCGCCGCGGTCGGCGTGGCGAGCGACATGTCGCCGGAACTCTATACCGCTGGGGCCCCTCAAGCGGACGCAACCCCTGGCCCGTGACGAGCCCTCGGATGGGCGATAATTCGATTGCGCCGGCAAATACCTGCATAATTCCGGGCATCCGCCGCTGCAGGGATACGCACTTTGCCTCCGATCAAAAAGAAACGACGAACTCTAAATATCCCCTCGCGGGTCGCCGACGGCATTCGCGAACTCATTGCGCGCGGCGCCTTGGGTCCCGGAGTCCACCTGGGTCAGGCGGAACTTGCGAAGCGATTCGCCGCCAGCCGCGTTCCCATACGCGAAGCGCTCAAGCTCTTGATCTCGGAGGGACTCATCCGGCATGACGTCAATCGGGGCTTCTTCGTCGCATCTCTATCAAAGGACGACGCGGTGCAGTTGTATCGCGTGCGCCACTTGCTCGAGCACGAACTCTTGTCCACGGTGGCGTGGCCCAACAAGCAACAGCTGAATGACTTGAGACGGCGCGGGCAGGAACTCGAACGCCTGATTGCCGAAGGCAAGCGAAGCGAATGGGCGCTGCGTCACCGCGACTTTCATCGCGCCATTTTCGAACTCTCCGACCAGAAAGTACTGGTCCGCGAGGTGCTGCGGCTGTGGACGCGCACGGACCGGTACCGCTCGCTGCTGCCGCCGCAAACGTCGGAGGAATCCAAGTCCGGCGAACGCGCTCTGGTCGAAGCGCTGGCGAAGCGCGACCGCAAGGGACTGCTGCAAATATTCGAAAAGGACCGAACACGGGTCGAATCGATGCTCGTCAGCACCCTGGCGGCTCGCGAGGCTTGAAGCGCAGGGCTGCTGAAGGGCGCTTGCAGCTAGCGGCGATGCCCGCTGACCGATGCTCCCGCGTCGGACGTCAACCGCCGCAATGAAACCAGGCCAAGCAGGCCGACCGCGGCCATCACCAGCAGCGCGAGCCGAAAATCGTGCATCGACAGGTGATTCCGCGGCTCGCCGGCGAGCTGTGCGCTGATCGTCAAGAGAATCGCGGACAGCGACACGCCGAGCACACTCGTGCCCTGCTGAACGATATTCCACACGATTGATGCGCTGCTGAGCTCGCTGCGCGGTACGTCGGCAAACACCAACGTGCCGAGGCCCGTGAACAGCAACGAGCGGAACATCCCACTCAGCAGCAGGATCGAAAAAATGACGGCGAACGGCATCGCCGGGGTCAGCAGGGCGCACGCCGCCATCGATAGGGATGACAGCGCGGTTGTCAGCAGCAAGACGTTGCGAAACCCATAACGGCGCAGGGTGCGAGTCGTCACCGCTTTCAACGCGAGGTCGCCGCCGTTGAGTGCCAGCATCAAAATACCGGCATTCATGGCACTGAAGCCGAAGGCCAGCTGGAACATCATGGGTAGAAGGTAGGGCAGCGAGCGAACCGACAGGCGCACCAGCGATCCGCCGCCGATCGCGGCGATAGAGAAACTGGGGATGGCGGCGGCCGCCAGCGAGAATATGGGGTGCGGATGGCGGCGCGCGTGCCGCAGGGCGAATGCGCCGAGGATCAAGCCCGCCGCCAGTACGCCGGCCGGAAGCGCCCATTCAGGGTAATCGTCGCTCAAGCGCTGCAGTGCGTAGAGTATCAAGGTGGTGCTGCCCGCGAACAATAGAAAGCCGACTGTGTCGAAGGGGCGGGTCTGTTCCTTCGCCGAATCGGGGATCAAGCGCAGCGCCAAAACCACCCCCGCAATGCCGAACGGCACGTTGATCAAAAAAATCCACGGCCAGGACCAATAGGTCGTGATGAACCCACCGAGCGCCGGCCCGAGCGTCGGGGCCACCAGCATGGGCACCGTACTGATGGTCATGACGCTGATGAGATTTTGTTTTTCGGTCGACTGCAACAATACGATGCGGCCCACCGGCGCCATCAGGGCGGCGGCACCTCCCTGAAGCACGCGCGCGGCGACGAACGCCGCCAGTGAGTGGCTTAGAGCACACATGATCGAGGCCAGCGTAAATAGCGCCATCGCGGCCGCGAACACATGCTTCGCGCCGAAGCGGTCGGCAATCCAGCTTCCCGCCGGCAAGAAAATCACCTGCACCAGCAGGTAGACCGTGATGCCGACCGTGAGCTCTACGGGACCCACTGCGAAAGAGCGCGCCATCGCGGGTAGTGCGAGCGCCACGACCGCGCCGTCCAATTGCCCCATGAACATGGCGCATGCGACGATGAGCGCAATGAGCCGGGAGGTTCTGAGGTTGGCGTCCAGGCTTGTCAGCGGTGCTTCGTATAGATGCCGGCGGCCGTGTCCCTGAGCACGCACTGCCGCTGCGCCTCGGTCAACTCTGCCGTCGATGCCTTGGCCATGGCGACGAGATCCGCATAGGTCCCGGCGGATTGCGCCACATCCGAGCCCCACATCACCCGCTCTGCGCCGAATTCCTTGACGACGCGATTGACGACCGGCGCCAACGGCAAACTCAATCCCGCGAGCCTGGCGAAGTTGATCGCCGTGAATTTCTGGTAGACGTTGGGAAAGCGGGCCAGCCGGGCGAGCGCGCCGTCGACACCGTAGTCGGGGGGTCCCTGCTCCGCAATGAGATTCGACGCATGGTCGATGATGACGCTGACTCGCGGGAATGCCGTCAGCAGCGGCGGCAGCGCCTCGAGCGTTTCATCGCGGTTCCAGCGATACATATGCAGGCAGATCGAGGCACCCATCTCCTCCGCGACCTGCCAGACCGGGCGGGCCGCCGGCGCCGCGAACCAGCCGACGCCGGAACCCTTGTAGGGTTCCGTAAGACGCAGGCCCGCGGCAGCGCGCTCTACCAGCCAGTGACGCGCGCGTGCCGCTGCATCGTCGGTCGCGGCGTCGATGCAACACACGGCAACCAGCCGGCCGGGATACTTGTCGGCCGCATCGCACACGTAGCGGTTGTCATAGCCGTAAACGTGCGCGCGCTGCACGGCCACCGCCCGTCCGACCCCTTGGCTCTGCATCAGGCGCAGCAGTTTTTCAGCGGTCATCGGATCATCGAGCGGACGGTCGAGCGTGCCGGAGAGCGGCGCCGGCGGATAGCGCTCGAAATCGTCCGAGACAAGATGGGCGTGGCTGTCGAAAATCATGATTCAGCCGCGCGCCTCAATTGACACCGTTCAATTTGCATTCCCGCAGCTTGCATTGCCAGTAATATTCATGATTGTATAGCAATCTTTTGTACACTTCGCCGGTGTTTTTGATAGAGTGATACGACCCGCGCCGGCCGGGCAATAAGCTATCACTTCGATGACACATTGAGGGCCACACTCTGAGCAGCCAACCACATGTAGGACCGAACCGCGCCGGGGCGGCGGCGGTGCCGGCGGTTCTTAAAACCGGCGCGGAGGCGGTTGAACGCGCCCGCGCGTTGCTGCCGCGCATTCGCGCCCGTGCACGCCAGGTGGACAGCGACCGGATCGTTCCTGTGGAGACCATTCGCGAGCTCATCGAGGCCGGCTTGTTCGGCGTGGTCATGCCGCGCGTCCTCGGCGGATCGGAGCTGGGTTTTGAGACCTTGGTGAGAACCACCGTGGAGATTGCCTCGGCGTGCGGTTCGTCGGGATGGGTGTACGGCGTACTTGCCGGCCATAGTTGGCTCATCAATCTGTTTCCGGTTGAAGCGCAGCGGGAGATTTACCAAAATCGGGCGACGCTCATTTCGACCCTGTTTCGATTCGGCGGCCAGGTGCGGGCGGTACCCGGCGGCTACCGGCTCACGGGCGGCGAAGGGCGCTTCTGCAGCGGTATCGACCATGCCGATTGGGTGATCATCGGCAGTCCGGTGTTGCGCGAAGGCGCGGCACCCGAGCCGCGATTCTTCGTCATCCCCCGCTCGGTCATTAGCGAGATTGTCGATGATTGGTACGTTGCCGGCATGCGCGGCACCGGCAGTAAAACCATCCGCGTCGCTGAAGCATTCATCCCGGAGCATTTTTCAGTGAGCGCCGCGGATATGGCCGCTGGGTCGGCCGGCGCAAAATTCCACGGCTCGCCCATTTATCGCATGTCTTGGCGCGGCATCCCGCCTTATTCCTTGATCGGAGTACCGATCGGGATTGGCCGCGCCGCGGTGGCGACATTCGCCGAGTCCCTGGGGAGGACCACCGCTAACTTTACGGCGGAACAACTTGCCGAGCAGTCCACGACCTTTGCGCGGTTGGCGGTTGCCGCCGCGGACGTCGACGCGGCATTCGCGATCGTGGTCGAAAACGCCAGGCGCCTGGACGAGGCGAAGGAGCCGTCGGATATTTCCGCGGAGCAATATGCGCGGGTGCCGCGCGATTGGTCCTACGCCGCGCAGCGTTCTCGCAATGCGGTAACCAGCCTCTTTGAAGCCGCCGGAGGCAGCGCCGCGTATGATTCTTCCGAGATTCAGCGACTCTGGCGAGACGCGAACGCGTCCGCCCAGCACGTCGCGTTCAGCTGGGACAGCGCCATGACGACCTACGGACGGGCGCGGACGGGCGTCTCGCCGCCGCAGTTTGGTCCGAAAGGACGCTAAGTAACGGAAATGAATTGCCACGGGGGTTGTTATGTTATCCGTCGAAGACAATGAGATTCTGACGCGCGTCTCGCCCGGAACACCGATGGGCGAGTTGATTCGCCGCTTTTGGATTCCCGGGCTGTTGGCGGAAGAGGTTGCGGAACGAGACGGCACGCCGGTCCGAGTGGTGCTGCTGGGCGAACGGCTGGTCGCGTTTCGCGACTCCCAGGGACGGGTAGGATTGCTCGAAGAAGCGTGTCCGCATCGGCGCGCCTCCCTGGCACTCGGCGCCAACGAAGAGTGCGGAATTCGCTGTCTCTATCATGGCTGGAAGTTCGACGTGGATGGCAACTGCATGGACACGCCGGCGGAGCCGCCTGGCTCGACGCTGAAGAAGCGGGTACGCGCGCGCGCCTATCCCACCGTGGAGAGAGGCGGGGTGATTTGGACCTATATGGGTCCTGACCCAGAACTCCCTCCCTTCCCCGAATATGAGTGGCTCAACATGGCGCCGGGGCATTGCGAGGCGTTCAAGGTTCAAGAGGACTGCAATTACGCGCAGGCCGTCGAAGGCACGATCGATACTGCTCACGCGGGTATTCTGCATCGCAGTGTTCGCTGGCACGATGAAAGCAAACTACCGCACGAGCGCTTTTTGCAGGCGGGTCTCGAGGTCGAACAGACGAAATACGGTATGCGCTACGCGGGACTGCGCGCCATGCCGGATGGGCGTACTCATGCGCGAGTGACGATCATTCCGCTGCCGTTCTACTCCATCATACCTCCGGATAACTCCGATCCGGTGCGCAGCACGCGGCGCTTGGCGAACGCCTTCGTGCCGCGCGACGATACCTCAACCTGGCATATGCAGTGGTTCTATGATGCAACCAGGCCGGTCGATCGCGCGTTTCGAATCAAGGAGGGCGGCTTGAATTTGGACCAGGATTACCGCAAAAAGATCAGCGTCGACACCTGGTACAACCAGGACCGCAAAATGATGAAGGAGAAGACCTTCTCCGGGCTCACGGGCATTCTCGTGCAGGACCATGCGGTGGTGGAGACTCAAGGGCGCATCGCCGATCGAAGCGCTGAGCACCTCGGAATGACGGATGCCGCGGTGGTCGCCTGGCGCAGGATTCTGATCCGGGCCGCGAAGGCTTTGGCGGAGTCCGGTGCGTCTCCGGCGGCGGCCAGCGATGCGGGAATTCCCTGGCGAGAGATCATCAGCGCCGAGGTGGTGTTGCCGGAGGGGAGAAGCTGGAAGGAGGAGCTGCCTCTGAATCCGAACTGCGCGACCTGAGCTATGCGGTTCGCGCCGGTCGATAGCCAGTGCCACGCGTCTCCCGTGTGGTACGAACCGGTCGAGGCGTTGCTGGAGCAAATGACGCGACACGGCGTCGCGCAAGCCGTGCTGATTCAAATGCTCGGCCAATTCGACAATGGCTACCAGCAGGAATGTCTCAAACGCTTTCCGGGCCGCTTCGCCAGCGTCGTGATGGTCGACCCGAACGTTCCGCAGGCCCTGACGCTGCTCAAGCGGCTGTCCGAGGAGGGGGCCAGCGGGGTGCGTTTGCGTCCCACGGCGCGCTCTCCGGGCCCGGATCCCTTGGCGATCTGGCGCTGCGCGCAAGAATGCCATCTTGCGGTGAGCTGCGTCGGCAATGCCGCGGGTTTTTCGAGTCCCGAGTTCTCGCAGCTCATCGGCGAGTTGCCCGATTTACCGATCGTGTTGGAACACCTCGGCGGAACCAGCCAACCGGATCTGGATGAATCCTTGCAGGCGCTGCGTCTGCGCGTCATGAAGCTCGCTCAGTTTCCGAACGTCTATTTGAAAGTTCCCGGTTTGGGCGAGCTCCTCGCGCGCAAATCGCCGCCTCCCGGAATAGGCAATCCTTTTGAGCCGGGCATGCCCCCGATCCTCGAGGAGGCGGTGCGCGCCTTCGGGCCGCAGCGGTTGATGTGGGGCAGTGATTTTCCTCCTGTGTCTTCTCGCGAAGGCTACGGCAACGCGCTCACCTGGTCCCGGGCAGCCCTGGCCGATTTGCCTTCCGCGGATCTGGATGAGATCTTTGGCGGCGTTGCCCGCCGCGTCTTTAGAATGCCACTGCCGAGCACCCCTTAAATATGCACTCGAAACATGCTGAACGAGCCATTCGCCGTGTCCGCCACGAAGTAAAGCGGCGGCACCTCACGGTGACGGAGACCGCTTTCATCACGCCGAAAATGCGGCGCATCACGTTGGCCGGTCCCGAGTTGGAAGGTTTTACGTCGTTGGGATTTGACGATCATATCAAGCTGATCTTTCCGCAGGAATCGGCCGGCGACGAGCGGCCGCCGATGCGCGACTACACGCCGCGCTACGATGCCGAGGCTCGCGCACTGCATGTCGATTTTGCCATTCACGATGCGGGTCTTGCGACGGTATGGGCCGTCAATGCACGAGTGGGCGACACGCTGCTGGTCGGCGGTCCGCGCGGATCGGCGATCATTCCGCAGGACTTTGACTGGCATCTATTCATCGGCGATGAAACCGCGCTGCCCGCCATCGGCCGCCGGCTCGAGGAATTGCCGTCAGGATCGCGCGCCGTGGCGATCGTTGAAGTACAGGACGAGCCGGAGCGCCAAACGTTCGCCTCTCGCGCGGACCTGCGGGTTCATTGGGTGTTTCGCGGTGCGGTGCCCGCGGGTAGCGCCGATGGACTTGTGGCTGCGTTGCGCTCGATCAGCATGCCGAGCGGCGATTATTTTTCTTGGGCCGCGGCCGAAACCAACGTCGCGCGCGCGATTCGCCGCACCTTGATCGACGAGCGCGGCGCCGATCGCGCCTGGGTCAAGGCGGCAGGGTATTGGCGGTTGGGAGCAGCCGCCGTCCACGATACGATCGAGGACTAGATGCAGGAAGCGGAAATCGGCAATCGACCTCTTGAGGTGGGGCGCGAGGAATTTTACCGCCGCGCCGCGAAACAGAACCTCGCGCCCTTGTGGCGGGTGCTGCACGGTTTGGTCGGCGAGGCGCCGAAAAGCCCCTGCCGCCCCGACCTGTGGGCCTACCAGCAGGTGCGACCCTATCTCATAGAAGCCTGCGGCTTGATCTCGACCGAAGAATCGGAACGCAGGGTATTGATTCTCGAAAATCCCGGAATGCCTGGAGAATCGCGCATCACGCGCAACCTGTTCTGCGGCCTGCAAATCATTCGCCCCGGTGAGATTGCGCCGGCGCATCGTCATGTCGCCTCCGCGTTGCGCTTCATCATCGAAGGCCAAGGGGCGTACACGGCGATCGAGGGCGAGCGCACGATGATGGAGCCCGGTGATTTTGTGATCACCCCGAAATGGACCTGGCACGACCATGGCAACGAATCGAGCGAGCTGATGGTGTGGGTCGACGGTCTCGACATGCACATCGTGAATATGTGCGATGCAAGCTTTCGCGAGAATTTTCCCGAGCGCAATTATCCTGTGACCCGGCCGGCGGGGAGCGCGATGGCGCTGACCGGCCGCAACCTGCTTCCCATCGACTATCGATCCAGTTCGCAGACCTCACCGCTATTCAACTATCCGTACCGCGTCACGCGCGAGGTGCTGGATCACATGAGCCGGGTGCACGGCATCGATCCTTGCCATGGATTCAAAATGAACTATATCAACCCCCTGACGGGCGGAGCGGCGATGCCGACGCTCACCACGACGATGCAGTTGCTGCCGAAAGGGTTCAAGACTGAGACCTACCGGAGTACGGCGGGCAGCGTATTTGTCGTAGTTGAGGGCCAAGGCAGCGTGCGAATAGCGGATCGGTCCTTCAGCTGGCTGCCGCATGATATTTTCGTGGTGCCAAGCTGGCATCCGTTCGAGATAGAAGCCGGGTCCGAGGCGTTGATTTTCAGCTACTCCGACCGCATCGTTCAGGAGAAACTCGATTTCTTCAGGGAAATGCGCGGCCGTGGCTGATGCTGCGGACGATTCGAGCGAGGAATTCGCGATTGCGGCGCCGCCGCGCACCGGCGTGCCGATAGCAGGCGACTCAAGACGATTTCCGGTGCGGCGCATTTATTGCGTGGGGCGCAACTTTCGCGAGCACATTCGCGAAATGGGAGGCGACGAACGCGAACCCCCATTCTTCTTTCAGAAGCCGACCGACGCCATCGTACGGAGCGGCAGTTCGATTGCCTATCCGATGGCATCCTCGAACTTCCAGCATGAGATCGAACTCGTGCTCGCAATCGGCCGATCCGGCGAGCGAATTGCCGCGGCCGACGCGCAGCGCCACGTATTCGGCGTCGCGGTCGGAATTGACCTGACGCGCCGTGATCTGCAATTGCAGGCGCGCGAAGCCGGACGGCCGTGGGAGAGCGGAAAATCCTTCGACCAGTCCGCGCCGATCAGCGCGATTCATCCATTGCTTGGGGCAACCCTGCCTCGCGAGGGCCGCATCTGGCTCGCAGTCAATGGCGCCGTCAAGCAGGACGGCGACTTGCGCGAGATGATTTGGCGCGCCGATGAAATCGTCAGCCAGCTGTCGCTACTCGTGAGCCTGCAGCCCGGGGATTTGATCTACACGGGCACGCCCGCCGGCGTCGGCAAGATCGAGCCGGGTGATCATATAGAAGGCGCTGTTGAAGGCGTGGATACCGTGGTGCTGGATATTCGGCGCTAGGGCAAGTTCACTTACAGGTGCAATTCGTGAAACCGCGCATCCTTGACCAACGCGTTGCCTATTCCGGTTACCTCACGGTCAAAAAGCTGAGCGTCACACTGGCCGACGGAACCACAGTGTCCCGGGACGTCGAGACGCATGGCGACGCGGCTGCCGTACTTCCCTACGACACGGAGCGTCGCTGCGCCCTCGTGGTGCGGCTGTTCCGCGCACCGGTATTCAGCGTGACGCAAGAGATTGCCGTGGAAGAGGCCTGCGCCGGCATGATCGAAGACGAAGACGATGAAGCGGCGGTGCGCAGGGAGGCGTATGAGGAACTCGGGGTATCGCTGCAGGCCCTCGAGCGCGTGGCGCGCATTTGGTCGAGCCCCGGCGTATCAACGGAAAGACAGTCCTTGTTCCTCGCCTGCTACGTTGCCGCGGATCGGGTCGGCAAGGGCGGTGGGGTGGCTGAGGAACATGAAGGAATAACCGTGTTCGAGCGGCCGCTTGAGCACTTGGCCCGTGATCTCGATCACGGGCGGATTGTCGACGGTAAGCTCGTGACCTTGATCCTCGCGCTGCAATTAAAAAAGCCGGAATTATTCAGGCGATAGAGAGACTAGCGCCTGACCGTTGCGTGACCACGTCCATCGCGCTCTTCGTTTCCTTTGAAGCTGCTTGGACTTACACGCCTTGCCGGCTCGGCTCTTTCGCCACGGTTGGGCATTGGCCCTCTATAACCGTGTTCGGGATGAAAACTGTTATTCACGTTGCCGCGAAAATTGCCAGGGCCATGAAACCAGGGGCCCGCGCCGATAAAGACACCCCCAGTGAACCATTCTGGGCCGTAGTAACCGGACGGAGCACAGCCATACGGAGCGGCGTCATAATACCCATAAGGACATTCAGGGGCGATACCGATGCCAACGCTCACTTGGGCTTGTGCCGCCGGGAAAGTTGCCAGGAAGCAGCTGGCGGTAACAGTTGCCAATGCAAGAAATTTGAATCCACGCATAAGTTCACCTTGGGTAATGTCGGCTGTGATTTGTCGCAACAAGATGGCATACGCGGCCCGCACAGTCTGTCTGTTAACGAACGGATGATTCCTGACTGGGCGAATCACGTCCCAATAACCGCGAGCCACAGGCAGGGCACGGCCTCGCACGCCGAAGCGACGCGACTTCACTACATAACGCAGAGCAGTGAACACCCGAAAAAACTTCTGCGGGAGCCTCCGAGCTTAACGTCCACTCTCATTGCTGCGCCATCCGCCGCCCAACGCCTTGAACACGGCTATCTGATCTCGAACCATGGCGGCATCGGATGAAGCGACCGCGGCATCAACCGCGACCAGCGATTGCTCCGTGGTGAGTAAATCCAGATTGCTGACCGAACCCGCGAGGAACTGATCGTGAGCGATGTCAAAGGCGGTATGTACTTTACTTTGGGCGTCGCCGAGCGATTGACGAGTGTCCAGCGCCGCACTGTATAGCGCCAGCGCCTGCTCGGTGTCTTTGAGCGCGGTGAGCACGACTGAATCGAATGACGCCAGCGCCGCGGCTTGTGCGGCCTTGGCTTGACGAACCCGGGCGCGTGGTCCGGCCATATTGGGAAATGACCAACTGATCGAGGGACCAACGCCCCACCAGCGGCCGATATTCGTGTCGAGTTCGGACAACTGCGAGGCAGCGCCGCCGTAAAGTCCGACCAGCCGGATGGAGGGATAGAGATCAGCCGTCGCCACCCCGATCTCGGCTGTCGCCGCTGCCAGTCGCCGCTCCGCCTGACGCACGTCGGGCCGCCGCTTGATGAGCGCCGACCCATCACCTATCGGGATCAGCGCGTCGAGGCGAGGCGGCGTGACGCATGCCTGCAGATCCTTCGGCGCTTCGGTGGGAGTTCGGCCAAGAACCGCAGTCAACTCGAAGAGCGCCGCGCGGCGCTGCCCTTCGAGGTCAGGAATATTCGACCGGACCTGCGCCACCAATGCTTGAGCGCGGGCGACGTCGTAAGCGGAATTCGCACCGGCTTGATGGCGCTGAACCAGGATATCGGCCTCGTGGGACACCACATCGAGCGAATGGTGCGCAACGCCGATCTCCTCTCCAAGCACACACACTGCGGCGTAGGCGCGGGCGGTTTCCGCAGCCACCACGACTCTGACGACGTCGCGGGCCGCCGCCACCGAGTCCGCGTTGGCATTGGCGACCTCGATCGCGCGGTGGACGCGCCCGAACAAATCGACTTCGTATGCGGCTTGAATGACGTCTTCCATCACCCATAGCGTCTGCGGGGGATGGCCGCCCAACTCGAGAATCTCATCGGTCACGGCATCGCGTCCATACAGGCCGCCCGCCGACACTTCGGTCGCTGGATAGCGAGCGGCGTGCGCGGCCGAGAGTACCGCTCGAGCCGCGGCGAAGTTTGCATCGGCCGCGGCGAGGCTGCGGTTTTTCGTCAACGCCTCCTGTACCAGCGCGTCGAGCCGCGAGTCATTGTAAAGCCGCCACCAATCATCCGGCGGCTGCGCTGACGTCTCGGCGGCCGCATTCAGCGACATCAGGGGAGCCTCGGTGCCCGACGGCAGCGCGGGTGCGTGATAATTGGGGCCCACTCGGCAAGCCGTGAGTGCGGCGACTAGGCTTGCGCCCATGACAAAGAATCGATGCGATCGACTCACGGCGGATTCGATCCGCGCGCGCGAAACAGGGGGGTGGCGGATGCGGGACCCTCGGGAGCCGCGCTGCGAAATACGACGATCAGCAATGCCACCGCGGTAAGGAAGCCGACCGCAATAAAACCGTCGATGACCGCTTGGGTGGTCGCCGCAGCCCGCACGACATTCCCCAACACCAGCTCGCCGCGAGAAACCGCTGAGATGGGATCAATGACTCGCGTTGTCGCGGCCCCGTACGCCCTGAGTCTCTGGATGACTTGAGGATCGCCTATCTCGACGTGCTGTCCGATCAGATTCGACGCCACCTGTTCGCGCACGCGAGCCAGAGTGGTCACGAACGCTGTGCCGATTTCTCCTCCCATGAGACGTGCCGTCTGCAGGACCGCGCCGAAGGTAAGCGCGTCCTGGGGTCTTAAGTGAAGAACGCCGAAGAACACGACCCCGGACAGCGCAAAGCTTTGCCCGACGGCCTGCAGGAAGGACGATGGAAGAAATTCGTAGGACCCCCACGTCGGCGTTAAATTGTAGGCCACCATGAGACATGCGACGCTGATGAATATGAAGCCGATGGAGGCGACCAGCCTCGCGTCCGATCGGCGCAGCATCAATGCCGCCAGCGGACAGAGAATGAGCTGCGGCGCAGCGACCCAGTTCAGCGTCTGGCCCACATCCAGCGCGCGAAATCCGCGCACAGAGCCCAAGTACAGAGGTATCAGGTACGCAGTGGCGAGAATCGTCAAGCGGAGAAATGCGATCAGCATGAACAAGCTTGGCATGGGCGAGGCGAAGGCGACTTTGAGATTGAACAGGGGACGGGGCGTGCGGGTTTCGTGAATCAAAAAGGCCGCCAGCAGAATGGCGCCGGCGGACAGCAGTCCCCACACCAGGCCGGAGTTCAGCCAGTCGAGCCGATTGCCCTGATCGAGGGCGGCGTAGATCAACGCAAGTCCGGAGCCGCCCGACAGCAGCCCGAAGATGTCGAGCGGTGGCCGCGTCGTGATCGGCTTGCTGGCAATACCGCGATGCAAGCACAGCGACATGATCAAGGCGAGCGGCACGTTTTGCCAAAAAATCCAACGCCACGAGTGATGCTCGACGTAATATCCCTCGAGTGAGGCCGATATGTTGAGCGACAGCTCGAGATTCAGCGCATACAGCGCGATGCCGAACGCCCAGTACTTCGGCGGCGTGTTCAGCAAGATGAAACTCAAGGTGAGCGGAATGAAGAAGCCCGACGCCAGCCCGCCGAGAAACTGCAGGGCCAGCAGCACGGGCAGAGTGGGCGAATAGGGGGTCAGCAAGGAAATCACCGCGAAAGCGATGGAAGCGCCGATCAATACGCGCCGCGGACCGTAGGCGGCGCCCATCCAAACGGCAACCAGCGTGATGAACATTTGGGCGACGGTCTGCGCAGTCGTGATCCACGCTCCCTCGTCGAATCCTGCACCCACGGCGCCGCGTATATCTGCAAGACCGAATACCGACAGTCGCCCGTTCAAGGTTGAAATGAACGTGCCCATGAGCACGGCGAGGAGTCCGAGCCATGGTATGGAAGTCGGCGGAGAGGGCAGCGTCGGCGCGGTCAGACCGGAGCTGGGAATGGGTGCGGCCGCACTCATGGGTGCCGGCCATCTCGGGCGTCTATTTTCGCTTCCACCGACATGCCGGGCACCAGCCGATCGGCGAGACCATCCGCATCGTCAATGGCGATCTTTACCGCGATGCGCTGCACGATCTTGGTAAAGTTACCGGTGGCATTATCAGGCGGCAGCAGCGCGAACTCGGCTCCCGAGGCCGGAGCAAACGCCAGCAAATGTCCGCGAAGTGTATGTCCCGGAAAGGTGTCGACGGTGATTCTCGCCGTTTGACCCACGGCCATGTGAGTCAGCTGCGTTTCCTTGTAATTGGCAATGACCCAAACCTTCGGCAGGGGCGTGAGGGTCGTGATCTGACTTCCCACACCGACCAGTTGCCCCGGCTTGACCTGGCGAAGTCCGATGACGCCGTCTTGGGTCGCCCTGATGGTGGTGTACCCAATATTGAGTTTGGCCGCATCCAATGCGGCGCGCTGCGCGGCAATCGTCGCCTCGCTTTGCAAAATCTGCGCGTCGAGCACCGCGAGTTGCCGCTCGGCGGCGCGCGCCTGGGCGCGGTTTTGCGCCATCTGCGCCTCGAGTTGAGCGTGGGTGGTCGTCAGCCTCTCGCTCGCCTCGGTGGAAGACGAGCCGGTCTCGAGGAGCCGGCGCTGTCTCGCAAGGTCGCGGCCATTCTGTTCGGAAGTCGCGCTGGTGGAGGCCACTACCGCGCGCGCTGCCTCGACATTCGCAAGCTGCAGGTCTCGTTGCGCCTTTAACGCCAGGGCTTGCGCCGTCGCGGTCGCGACGCCGGCTTCAGCTTGCGCCGCGGCGGCGCGATAGTCATCGTCAACTAATTGCGCGAGCACCTGTCCTTTGTGCACCCGCTCGAAGTCCTCTATGGGAAGTTCGCGTACATAGCCGGTCACCTTCGCGGATATGGGCGTGAGATCCGCTTGCAGGTAGGCATCGTTCGTGCTCTGCCAACCGGCGCCGCCTTCCCAACGGGTCCAATTGGTCGATACGACGATGATGATGCCGACGGCGACAATGAATACGAGGATTCGCCACGCGAATTCAAAAATCTTATTCCAATCGAACTTCGAAATGTGCATGGCTCGATGTAAACAGGTGCCGGCAGGTAACACTGATCCGGTGATTTCGACATCATTTTGACCGGACCGAATAGATGAATACTAGTACAACTCCTGCCGTTGACCCAAAGTTAGAGCAGCACATCGCGCCATGCGACTTTAACTCCCTCAATGAGCCCCTAGAGCCTTGCTCCCCCAACTCGGGGATGACGGCAAGGCTTTAGGCCGCGCAGATCGCCCTGCGGCGGCCGCGCCTAGTTCTGCCTGATGCCTTCAACTTGAATTCGGAGCAGCACATCCTGCTTAAATCCATATTGTTGGCCGTAATTCACACCGAAGTCAGCGCGATTGAAGGCGCCCACAGCGTCGGCACCGCAGACCTGCTTCTTGAGCATGGGGTGCTCAAAGCATTTGAAAGAATTGATGTTCAGAGTCACGGGCTTGGTCACGCCATGAAGCGTTAACTCGCCGACAATCGTCTTGGGAGCATCGTTCGAGAATTCGCTGAATCGGCCTTTGTATTCGGCGGTTGGGAATTTGACAACGTCCAGCATTTCCGCGCTCGAGACATGTTCGTTGAGCTTGTCGTGAGCGAAGTCGACGCTGGCCGTGTCGATGAGGACATCCACCGCACCGGTCTTGGCAGCAGCATCGTATTGCACGTTGCCGGTGGTTCTCTTGAAGGTGCCGCGCCAAGTGGAGAGGCCGCCGAAATGATCCACTTCGAAGCTGGGGTGAGTGTGGTCCGGATCCAAGGTATAGGTGGCTGGGGCGGCGGTCGCAGATGCGGCACCGAGGATAAGTACGGGCAGTAAGAAGTGCTTGTTCACAGTAGCTCCTTTGTTGAGACGATGTCCTGAATTAGCGAATGATTCCCTCGGCCGCTAATTGGCTGCCGATGCGTCGAATTTCCCGTTCCCCTGCGCGCAACGCGGCGGCGGAGGTATGGACGGAATAGCGGCCAGTGACCAGCGCATGCGGGTGTTTTACGGCAGACCCCAGGATAAAGCGCGCAGCGCTCTCGGCTTGAATCGCAAGGTCCGCACCAGTTTCCTCGAATATCACCAGCTCGCCGGCCGACACGGGCTCACCGACCCGAAGATCACCTTGTGACACCGCGAGCCAGGCAACATCCTGTCCCGCAGGCGGGCGATAGCTCCAGCGCTCGCCGGCTCGAAGTTGAACATCGAGATAGTTGATGCCCGCGGGCGCTGGGATGACGCTCGAAACACCTGCATGAGAACCCAAAATCACTCGACAACCGCCGGCCGCCGGAACTTCCGCCGCGGACAAGTATCGGCTTTGCGAAGGCGCGTGTTCCAATTGCTCCGGCAGCGCGATCCACAGCTGAAAACCCTTCGTGGTGGTCTCGCCCACGATGGAGCCGGTATGCCAGACACCGCGACCGGCGCGCATCCATTCGACGCCGCCGGCCGATAGGACCCCCTTCTGGCCCGTCGTCTCCTCGTAGGAGGCAGCACCCTCGTGAACGACCGTGAGCGTCGCAATCCCTGAATGGGGATGCCAACCGAAGAGCGGCTCGCGGCTCGCCGGCACTTCAAAGAGATCGAGAAACACAAACGGTTTGATGAGTTCGCCGAGATCCGATGGGCTGACCAGACGCGTAATCGGCCCATGCGTTTGGCCCCGCGTTCGATGCACGATTGCGCGCACCCTGGCCGGATTTTTCAGTACCGCGTTCACGCTGCGATAGCCGCGATGTGCTCGCGCGCTTTGACCATGGCCGCCTCGCGGGCTTCGGGCCCAAAGGCCAGTCCCTCGGCGCGCACGACCGTGACATCCGTCAACCCAATGAAATTCAGGATGCTGATGAGATAGCTCTCGTGATGTTCAAAGGGTGCGGCGGGCGATCCCGGTGTGTAGACATTGCCGCGAGAGGAAGCGATGAAGACTTTTTTCGTGCCTGCGAGCAAGCCCTCGGGGCCATTCCGGCCGTAGCGGAAAGTCTTGCCGGCGACGACCACACGGTCGACCCAGGCTTTGAGCTGACTCGGAATGGAGAAGTTGTACATCGGCGCGCCGATCACAATGATGTCGGCCTCGAAGAGCTCCTGCAGGTACGCACCCCCCTTGGTGAGATCGGCACCCAGCTGCGCATCATTCACGGCGTGGCCCTGCCATGCCGCCAGATGCGCGGGAGACAAATGAAGCGCGGCGTCGGCTGCGAGGTCGCGGTAAATGACATCGATGCCGGGGTGCAGCTTGACCTGACGGGCGACAATGTCGGCTGTGACTGCGCGGCTCGCTGAACCAGCGCCCAGAACACTTGAATCGATATGCAGCAACTTCATGGCGGTCTCCTCATGGGCTCAATTTGAGCCGTGAAACCATGCTGCTACAGGTCGATCTATATGAATAGCCGTTATTTTACGATATTATCCATCGGGTATACCGATATATGGGGCAATGCCGTGCTGGATGGAGTATCGCTGGATCAATTGCGAGCCTTTATCGCTGCCGTCGATGAAGGCAGCTTTTCCGCCGGCGCGCGGCGTCTGCGTCGCGCGCAGTCTGCAGTGAGTGAACTCGTGAGCAATCTCGAGGCGCAAATTGGCGTTCAGCTATTTGATCGCACCGAGCGCTACCCCAAGCTCACGCAGGCTGGCGTTCTCCTGGTCGCCGATGCGCGCATCGTCGTTGCCAACGTGAACGTGCTCAAGGCACGCGCGAAGGGCATTTCAAGCGGACTGGAGCCGGAACTCTCCGCGGTGATCGACGTGCTGTTTCCCATCGAAGCTGTTTCTGAATCCGCTCTGGAATTTCGCGTACGTTTTCCCGGCACGCCCCTGCGACTGTATGTGGAGGCGCTCGGCGGGGCGTATCAACCCGTGATCGACGGGCGTTGCAGTCTCGGCGTCGTGGGATCTTTGCCGGAGGCGCCGGCCTCGATGAGCGTCGAACCCCTGCCGGGCGTGGATATGATCATGGTCGCAGCGCGTGATCACCCTCTCGCCAGATTCACCGGTGTCATTCCCAAATCCGAATTGGCGAAACATGTTCAATTGGTATTGACCGATCGATCCGAGCTCACACGCGGGCGCGAGTTTGGGGTCATGTCGCCGCTGACTTGGCGCCTCAGCGATCTCTTCGCGAAACACTCCTTCTTGCTGAAGGGCCTCGGCTGGGGAGGCATGCCGCTGCACACCGTCAAGCAGGATTTGCAGGACCAGAAATTGGTGAAGCTGCTCATCGAAGACTTGCCGGAACAGGGGCTGGTATTGCCGATGTTTGCCGTGTACTTGAGCGCGCAGCCGCCGGGCCCCGCCGGTCGATGGCTCATCGAACGCTTGAAGCGTTGTCCTTCCCCTGTTGCCGCGCGGCCCGCGGTGAACTCCCACTGAGCGGCACGGAGCGGGGCGCAGCCTGATAGAATTGCTTGGTTGCCCGCCGAACCCGACGCTGCGCACTCAGCTGAGCGGGACCCTTCGGGGGCGATTGAATAACCGGGGTGTAGCTCAGCCTGGTAGAGCGCTACGTTTGGGACGTAGATGTCGCAGGTTCGAATCCTGTCTCCCCGACCATTCATTTGCGAAACGGCGCCTGTCGCCGCAATGGCAATGTGCTCGGAAAGTCCTATATAATCCGCGCGCACTCCCGACTGCGGTTTGCTAGAGACCCGAGCACCGGCCTGAAAAGAAATACGTTTGGCGCTATAAGTACTTGTTTTAAAAGCGCCCGTAGCTCAACCGGATAGAGCACCGGCCTTCTAAGCCGGCGGTTGCAGGTTCGATTCCTGCCGGGCGCGCCACCTCCGCGCGGGTGTTCGACGATGGTGGACGTAGCTCAGTTGGTAGAGCCCCGGATTGTGATTCCGGCCGTCGCGGGTTCGAGTCCCGTCGTCCACCCCACTTCAAGGTGACGGGAGTGACGTCAGGAAGTTTGGGTTTTCGCAGGTTTGCTAGGGGCCGTTAGCTCAGCTGGTAGAGCAGTTGACTCTTAATCAATTGGTCGTAGGTTCGATCCCTACACGGCCCACCATTTAAGCCAGCATAGTCAAGAACTTACGCGGCACCCTTGCATCGACCAAAATCGATGTTGTGCTATTGAACGCCGTTTGTGCCATCGCGAATCGAAATTCGCGTATCGGTTCGATTCGCCGCTGCGGTAGGCGCGTTGAAAGACGACAGCTAACTGCCCACGGCTATCTCCTTCATTGCATGTCTGGCGATGTGGTTCATGTCGCTATCATGCGATAGGCGCGGCGAGAATTGGGGGAGGGTTTCGCGGTTTATTCAGCGGAACTCAAACGAGCCTCTCGTATCACCGGCCGAGATTGACCCGGAGCGGTCGGACGACCTCTCCCAATAGCTGCCGTTCGAGACATTGACTGCACCGCCACCGATCATTGGACTACCAGTTCAGAGGTTGCTCGATGGCTGAGATCCTTGCCGCGTTTGCGCCGACATGGCGTTACTGCGCCCAACATAACAAGCTCATACCAAGGTCGTAGAATGGCGAGAGAGGAGACCCAAAATGGTATTCAACCACATACGCCGACTAGCCGCAGCTGCGGGGTCCGTCGTAGCTTTGCTCGCGTTAGCCCTGCTCGCCTGCGGAACTGCAGACGCCGATACCTATGACACGGTGATCGCTCACGGACTCGTGATGGACCCTGAGTCGGGACTTGACGCTGTCCGCAACCTCGGAATCAGCGGCGGGAAGATTCGGGCAATATCCACCGATTCTTTAGCGGGCAGGCAGAACATTGAGGCGCGTGGGCTCGTAGTGGCGCCAGGGTTCATCGATTTGCATGAACATGGGCAGGAGCCGAGGAACTACCAATTTCAGGCACATGACGGGGTGACGACTTCGCTGGAGCTCGAGTTGGGAACTGATGATGTGGACACATGGTATGCGGCGCGTGAGCAGAAATCGCTGATCAATTTTGGGGTGAGCGCGGGCCATATTCCGATGCGGATTCGCGTGATGACGGGCCAGGAAGTTCCCTCGCTCAGTGCAACGCACACCCCAATGGCGGAAGCAGCAAATCATCGCGAGCTCACAGCGGAAGAACTGGGCAATTTGCGTGCAGCCATCGAGAGGGGTCTGAAACAGGGCGCGCTTGCGGAGGGGATGGGGATCAATTACACCCCTGGGGCCTCGCACTGGGAGATACTTGAGATGTTCCGCATCGCGGCGAAATACCATGCGCCTCTACAAGTGCACTTACGGTACTCGTCGTTGCTCGAACCGGAATCGGGAATGGCCGCGCTCGAGGAAGTGATCGCCGCCGCAGCCATCACCGGAGCACGGCTTCACGTGGCCCACATTACCAGCATGGGGCTCAAGTACACACCGCAGTTGATTGAGATGATCTCCGGGGCACGGCAGCTGGGGCTCGATATCAGTACGGAGTGCTATCCCTACACTGCGAGCAGCACTAATCTCAATTCGGCCGTCTTCGACGAAGGCTGGCAGGAAAAGTACGACATCACGTACAAAGACCTACAATGGGCCGAAACGGGTGAGCGGCTGACCCCGGAGACATTCGCGCGATATCGCAAACAAGGCGGCCTCGTCGTGATCCATGAAATTCCCGAAGCGGCAGTGCGGGCGGCGGTGGCGGATCCGAGCATCATGATCGCGAGCGACGGACTGCCTATTACCGGACCAAAGATTCATCCACGCGGACAGGGGACCTTTTCGCGCGTATTGGGGCATTACGTGCGCGAAGAGAAAGCGCTGGATCTGATGACTGCGCTGCGAAAGATGACCTTGCTGCCGGCACAGCTGCTAGAAACGCACGCACCTGCATTCAAGAACAAGGGGCGGATTCGGGTGGGAGCCGATGCGGACATTACGGTGTTCGACCCAACTCGCGTGATCGACAAAGCGACGTTCGAGGAGCCATTGCAATACTCGGAAGGGATCCAGTTCGTGCTGGTAAACGGCTTTCCGGTCATAAAGAACGGTCAGCTTGTAGAGGGAATCTATCCCGGACGCGCAGCACGGGCGCCAATTTCCCAGTGAATCAACTCAACGCGTAACGAGGTTTCTGTATCGGCTTCCGATCCACCGGAACAATCCGTTAGCGATGTATCCGTAAGATGGTGGCCAGCGACAGCCCACGATTCACTGTCATTCGAAAAGCTCTCGATAAGACATGAAGGGCGGCTTTCGGGCAAGTGAGCGAGGCCCACCGCGGCACCGCTCAACGTATCCATGGTGGTAGAACGCACGCTCGCATCAAGAATGATATTCTCGACCGAGAGGGGTGATGTCCGCTTGGTAGATGTTGTTGGGATGGGGTGAGTCCATGTCTCGACTTTCAGTCAAGGGTATGCAGGTGCTGCTCATCGTTTCTCTCTGCACAGCCAATGGCTGGGGCCAGGCCGCGCAGCCACGAACTTCGGTCAAGGGTCACTACTTGATCGTCTGGGCGGGCGATCGCGCAAAAGTGGGCAACGACTTTCTTGCAGTGATAGACGCCGATCCATCCTCCCCCGCGTATGGACACCTCGTGACAACCCTCGCGACGGATCAACGAACCGAGCGCGTGCATCACACGGAATACACGATGCCGGCAAGCGGGATGCTCTTCGCCAATGATCATGACGTAGGTCGCACGTTCATATTCGACGTGCGCGATCCGCTACATCCAAAAATTGCGGCATCATTTACCGATATGGCCGGCTACATGCACCCTCACTCGTTTGTTCGGCTGCCAAACGGGAATGTACTGGCAACCTTTCAGCACCTTCACCATGCAGGGCCCGACGGGCAGATGGGCAAGACTGGCGGTTTGGTGGAAATTGATGACCAGGGCAAAGTGGTCCGCTCCGTCAGCAATGCGGATCCGGCATTCGCCGGCGCCCTGCTGATGCCTTATAGCCTGGTCGTGATTCCGGAGATCGACCGCATCGTCTCCACCAACTCGTCCATGCACAATGAGGACATTTTTAGCGGCGTAACGTACCAAGTGTGGCGTCTGTCTGACCTCAAACTTTTGAAAACCTCATTTTTTGATGTGGGCGACAACCTCTATGCTCATATCAGCCCAGAAGAGCCGCGCCTTGGCCCAGACGGGTCGGTATTCGTACAAACTCTTGGCTGTGGCATAGAACGCATCACGGGTGTTGAGTCGAGCGATCCGAAGTCGAAGCTCATTTACACTTTTCCTGGAAACTGGTGCGGTGTCCCCACGATCGTCGGGCACTATTTAGTCCAGAGCGTTCCGGAAGTGCACGGCTTCATTGTGCTCGACATCGCTAATGCGGAAAAACCCAAAGAAGTCTCAAGACTCTCGCTCAGCGACACATTTGGGCCGCACTGGACGGGGTGGGACCCGAAAACTCGACGTCTGGTAGTGACCCCCTACGAAAGCGAAGTCGACCGGACGTATTTGTTGAAGTTGGACGAGACGACTGGCGCCATCTCGGTAGATACCGATTTCCGTGACACAGACGGAAAACCCGGCTTCAGCTTCGCGGAGCGAGATTGGCCACATGGCTGGAAGGGAGCGGCTAAACCGCATGGGGCAGTTTTCACGCGCTAAGAGCCGAGAGCAGGTACGGCATTGATTGGAACGGCAGCTTTTAGGAAGCCAGTACGACGCGCTGAACTTCCAGTCTGGGCCGATCAGCGACGCCTGCCGCTGACCGGCCGTCATGGGTGGAACGCTGCCTTCGCGGTGCGAGCGGAACGCGGCTCAATTGGAACGTTTCGCTTGGGCGTTTATTCCAGAGGCACGCCTAAGGTTTCCGACGCTGCGATTGGTCGTGGAGAACTAAGCCGGTGCGTGATCACGCGGACGGCGAGGCCGATTGCAAGGAGGACGAGACTCCACAGGCCAGCCTTGGCACCCGTCCCGTAAAATGCGAACAGAATGAACAGCAGCGCGGCGATGATGGCCGCCCGGGCCAAAGGCGCCGGACTCATCCGCCAGGCTGAAAGCGCGCCGGCGAGGTAGACAATCAGTACGGCTGCGGTCGACATCAAGATGATGAATGTAAATAGGCTGGCGGTTGCCCGGCTACTATTGGCCAGGATTAGCAGGACCGACAGCGCCGAACCGACGATCTGCGCTGCGACGGGCGTGTTGCCCCGCCAGGTCCACGCCATAACGGCCGGCAAGTCGCGTCTCAGGCCCTGTGCGTAGGCAAGCTCGCCACTCGCAAGGATCAGGGCGTTGAGGCAGCCAAACGCGGCGATCGCGATGGCGAGCGCGGCAAGCGACGCGGCGCCGCCTCCCCATTGCGCGGCAATCGCATCGGCAAATGGCGCCGGCGAACCGGCCACCTTGCCCGCCGGAAGGATCATCTGCACGCCGGTGCTGGCTAAGAGGTAGACGATGGCGACGAAGAGCGTGCCGGCAATGATGGCGCGGGGAATCGTACGAGCCGGATCGCGCACCTTGTCGACCAGCGTCGTCGCGCTTTCGAAGCCGGTCAGCGCGAAGAAAGTGAGAGCGGTGGCGGTGGCAATATTGCCGGGCGTCAACGCTATAGGGGCCAGTGGCTCGTAAGCGGGCGATTCGAAACCGCGTATCGCGAAGATTAGGACCACGCCGGCGAGCGGCAGCAGCCTTATCGCGACGGTCACGATCGACGCCACGCCCGACGCGCGCACGCCGAAGGCGTTGACGGCGGTGAAGAAGGCGACGCTACCGATCGCGGCCGGGATCACGAAACCCGGCCCCGCAAAGGCCGGGCTTATCCACGACAGCGCCGATGCGCCTGCGATTGCCAGCGCCGCCTGGGCTGCCCAGTTCGAGACCCAGAAAGACCACGCGACGAGGAAGGCGACGCTTCGCCCCAATTGCCGCTCGATATTGGCTTGAATCCCGTCGCCGCCGAGTTGGGAGAGGCGCGCGAGCGCGAAGGCGATGGTGAGCGCGCCGACGCTGCTGAGAATCCACCCGACCACGGCATTGACGCCTAGTGGCGCGAGCGACACCGGCAGCATGAAAATGGCCGCCCCGATCATCGAGCCGACGACCAGTGCGCTGGTCATCCAGATGCCGATCCGACCGTCTGTTGGAGCCCCCATACAATTATGTTTCACGAAAAGGGTCTGCGTTGCAATTCCGCTCGCGGACAGACCGCAGGCGTCTAGTTCACTGGTGGCGTCGAGGCAATCGCGTCACGTTCATCGGCTACCCCCAGGTTCTCTGTCTGAAGCTGCCAGGTTCATCTTTCGAAGCAGCGCCTCGTAGCGCGGATCGTTACGCAGCCCGGAGAGCTCGATATCACCTCGAACAAAGAAACAGAGTCCCACCTCTCTGCATCCGTAGGCCCGTTCTAACCATTCAAAGGCGGAGTCCAATTCACCGCGCCATGCGTGGGCCTTCGCTACCAGGTACGGCATGACCTCGCCATACTTGGCAATTAGCTCATTTAGCGCGCTCTGTGACTCTTCGGCACGACCTAATTCGTGGCCTGCCATCGCTATTACGGCGTATCGCCGCGCCTCGTGTTGCTGCCCTTTGTTGGTGTCCAGTGCCTCCGCCGCGTGACCTGCGGCCAGCTCGCTCGTCGCGAGGTAGAAGGTAGCGAAGGTCGACTGCGGGCTCAATTGAAGTGATTGGCGCAAAGCTTGGTGTGCCGCATTGAATTGACCCGTCATGGCACGATACGCGCCGAGAAAGGTCCACGCGTTGGCGTCAAGCGGGTCGATCTCGATCGCTGCTTGCGCAGCGACAATGGCTTCCTGGAAACGCCCGACGACGGCAAGGTGCTGACTGTATCTACGCTGAACTCCATCGGAGCGGGGATCGAGCTGCAAAGCTTTTTCGACGTCTGCCTGCGCTTCGCTCCAGTCCCATTGCATCGTCAAGCGAACGAAGGCCCGCGCCGAATAAGCTTCAGCCAGCCCTGGTGCCAGCGCGACGGCCCGCTCTGCTGCCGAGATGGCTAGCTCGGCGTTTGCCTGGGCCGCGTTTAGTCCTTCGAGCATTGATGCGAAACTAATCATCGCGAACAATGCGTGAGCCGATGCGTAGTGCGGATCGAGTTCGATTGCCCGACGAAGCGCAATGAGCGCTTGCTCGATGCTGTCGAGCGTTCGGCGATTAAACAACTGCCTTGCCAGCAAGTACTGCTCATAGGCGTGGGTATTGGTCGTGCGGTGCGCATTAACCACTCCGTCAGCAGGTAACAGCTGTGCCTTCAGAGCCTCAACAACCAAGGCCGCAATCTCGTCCTGTACTTTAAATATGTCCTCCATGCTTCGGTCGTAAGTCTTCGACCAGAGATGGAAACCCGTATCGGCGCGAATCAGGCGTGCAGTGATTCGGATTGTACTGCCTGACTTGCGAACACTGCCCTCCAAGATATGCGACACACGCAGCTTACTTGCAATGCTTGCAACGTCGTCGGACTTCTCTTTGAATGAAAATGATGACGTGCGCGCTGGTACCCGTAGGTCACGCACCTGCGTGAGCAGATCGATGAGAGCTTCCGCGAGGCCATCAGAGAAGTACGCGTGGTCCCTTGCCGGGCTCATATCGGCGAATGGCAACACGGCGATCGACTTCTCAGAAACCGCGGCCTCGGCGGGCCAGGCGGGACGGTCCGCCAACTGGAAGACGCCGCTCGTCGCTGGTCTGACTGCCAACAATCGACCGGCCTCGTCGGGTATTAGCAAGCGTGATATTCGCTCGACGAAGACGTGCGGCGATTCCCCACGTTTTAGGCGTGTCCACTGAACGGCGGCAAATGAATCCGGAACGTCGGCATCCCCATCGCGCGTGTCGTCAATGCAGACCGGCACGAGGAATGTGCGGCTCTTTCCCATTAGGTGTGTGCGCTGGTCGGCAAGTCGCCACTCGAGTCGGAAATATCCTTCGATACGCGCCTGCGTGTTCGCGGATATGATCGGAAGGAAAAGTGCGCAGTCGCGGATCTCGCGGCGGATCTTCCGGTCCCAGGCGTCGCCGCCCCGAAGTTCGCGTTGGTCGTACCAGACTTCGATGCCCGCCGCCCGAAGGGCGTCGCAGATGCTGCTAGCTGCGTCCGAGTCCTGGGACGCGTAGCTCAGGAATACTGCCCTGCTGGAGTCCGTCACGGATGGTTCTTGAGGATTTTCTCGATCAGTGCGGTCGGCCATGCACGGATTCTTGGTTAACGTTAGCGCTAGCCTACCCTATGGCGGGAACGGCTGCTTCCAGGCGGTTATTTCGGCATGGTAAATGGCCGCTGGCCGGAAGCTGCCTCTTACATTTCGGCGAGGAAAGTTCAGCGAAGCGGCGTGCAGCCAGTTCGATATCCATCTTGCGAATTAGATGGGACGAGGAAGGCTAGGCGGCGCGACCACGAAGCCGAGGCAGGGCCCGGATAACCGTCACGTCAAGAGTAAACTATCGCGCACTGCGGGCAGTCGCCCGACGGCTGAGCAAACCGGACGCAATTACGCCCGCCAGTTAGGTTGGAAAGGGCCCACGAAGAGCGGCGGGATGATCCTTGTCCCATTCGACTTCCGGTGTATCAATCGATTCAGAGTCTTATCGCAGTGTAAGTCAGCAAATTGTGGGACAACTGGAGAGGTGTAAGTAATTGTTCTGTAAGGCTAAAATGAGTGATCGAAAGGGCTTCTCTTAATCAATTGGTCGTAGGTTCGATCCCTACACGGCCCACCATTTAAGGCAGCATAGTCGAGAACTTGCGCGGGACCTGACGGTGTCCCATTGAGCGCCATGTGTCCCATAGGCGCATAGAAAGCATCATTGCTAACTGCTCATGGCTGACTCCTTAGCTGCTGTGGCGATGTCGCAGTTTATTCGTAACCGGTGCCTGGGCGGCGTATTGATTAGTTGGGAAGACCGTGCAGGTCGGAGCGCAGCGGGTTGTCCGCGAAGTGTTCTTTCCATAGACGCGGCGTGAGCTCGGCGACCCGGGAAGCGGGGTGCAGCGCGACACGTTGGAGCACGTCGACGAGATAGGTGTACGGATCGACGCCGTGGAGGCGACAGGTGACGATCAAGCTCTGGATGATGCCGACGTCGCGGGCACCGAGCTCGGTCCAGCAAAAAAGCCATGAGCGGCGTCCCATGGGAATAACCCGCAGGGCGCGCTCGATGTGATTCGTGTCCATGGGTATGTCGGGATCCGTGAGGAATACTTCGAGCCCGATGCGCCGCTTGTGCGCATATCGCAAGGCTTTGATGAACGGATTGGTGGGCGTGAACCCGTGTCGCTCGAATTGCCTTTCGATCCAGTCGAAGAACACCTCGACCTTCGGCTTGCTGTGGATCAGTCGATACAGCTGCTTGTCGGCATCCACGAGGTGGTGCTCTCGAATGTGATCTTCAATGGCGTAAATCGCCTTGATTTGTTCGAGGCCCTCCCCGACACCGGTCGGCTCGGACTCGAGGGCCTCGAAAATCTCACGCCGGGCGTGACTCCAGCATTGCGCGTGAGTCAGGCCAGTCTTTTTTGCATAGGCGCTGTAAGCATCGTACCCATCGCTGATGAGCACCGCATCGGCGGCCGGCGCCATCCCTAAAAGTTTACGCACGTGGGCATGTCCGCGGGAGGTGCAGTACGGAAAGCAGACTTCGTCGGCCTCGCCGTAGACCGGCCAGAAATACCCGGTCTTCATATTTCCGCGGCCAGCCCGCCCGGCCTTGATCGGGGTCTCATCCATGGCCTTGACGCGGCTCAAGCGGATCGAGGCGAACTGAGCCTCATAGATCGGCGCCAGCAGGCTGATGGTGCGCTGGGCGAGCTGCGTGAGCCAGGGGCGGCTGACTGTAATCCCGGAATCGGTCAGGCGCTGGTGTTGACGGTACAGCGGCAGGTGGTAAAGAAATTTATCGATGAGCAATCCGGCAGCGAAGCTCACGTCGGCGCGGCTGCCCTCGAGCACGCCCACCGGGGCGGGGGCACACAGCAGCGCCTGGGTCTCGAGGATCTTGATGAGTGGGCGCACGTACTTGAGCACCACGGTGCTGCCGGGCCGCTGCGCCAGGCGGTAGCTGACTTTCTCACCAATCACATCGAACTGCTCGGGCTTGAGTCCCTTCATCTCGGCGCTCAGCACCATGATGGTCTCGACCGGGACTCGCGACTCGTCGAAGAATGGCACGGCCTCGCCCGTGTTGGCCAAGTCCGTCTTGGGAACACGTCGCGTATGTGCGGGGACGGCCCTGGTCGTCTCTGGGACCACAGCCGGAACGGGGAATGCTTCCCCGAGATGCATCTGGGTCGGATCAGGCTCAGGCGCGAAGCGTTCGCTCTTCTGACCGAACACCTGGCGCTGGAACCACGCCAGTTGATGCTTCAGCGAACTGACCTGATCGCCCAGCGCCGTGATGGTTCGCGCCTGTGATAGGACCAGATTACCCAAGTCCACGCTACCCTCACGGGCCACCTCGGTGGTCTCTGAGAGATCTGCACTGGACGCGTTTTGCACGCCAGAATTTTACCCCATCGCAGCGCTCAAAGATGCATAAATGCAGGGTTTATTACGCACCTCGGTTTGCTGATATCGCTTGCGCTGACGGCCCGGCTCAATGCCCTCGATCAGCAGCTTCAGCTGCGTCCAGTTCATCTCCCCGGTGTGCACTCGACTCCAATCGCTGATGAAGCGGCCAGACTCCAAACGTTTTCCCCAGACGCAAAATCCGCTGCGATCGAAATACAAAACCCGCATCTGGGCGCCGCGACGTGAGACGAAAACATAAAGCGACCCGTCCAATGGGTCGTGTCCCATCGCGTGGCGCGTCAATGCCTGCAGGCCGTCGAACGAGCGGCGCATGTCGGTGGGCTCTCCATACAGGAACACACGAATCTGTCCTTCGGCAAAGAACATTATCCGCGCACCACGTGCAGTAGCACCCCGCCACCGAGATCCAGCCGCATCTCGAGCTTCGATCCGCTATCCTTCAGCGGTCCCAGATCAACAAACCCGGAGCTCGCGGCCGGACTCGGCGCCACCCGCGTCGGCTTATCCAGCACCGCCCGCGGCATCGCCCTGACGCGCTTAGTTCGCCAGCGATGGAATAACTTCGGACTCACACCCTCGCCCTGGCAGAAAACCTCTTCCGTCAAGCCGCTCTGGGCAAATCGCGCCACCATTGCCCGCCAGGCTTCCGCACTTCGTCGCTTCGTAGTCTGCATCGCTTGTCTCCAGTGATTTGAACTGGAGCTACAATGCGCGCCGATCCCCAACGCGAAAAGTACGCCGCCTGGTTACTTTCATTTACCCACATTTTCGGTGGCCATCAGGTAGCCGAGCTCGATATCGGTGAGGCGGGACATTCCGCGCCAGATCACCATGTTGCCTGGCGGCGGGTCCTTGGCGCGGTTCAGGTAGCC